>Ga0316229_1000476_pt1 | contig 53674 bp, 50 predicted proteins | sample TBH18023metaG_FD_206011 | JGI IMG/M metagenome (GOLD analysis project Ga0316229, IMG submission 206011) | Freshwater microbial communities from Trout Bog Lake, Wisconsin, USA - TBH18023 | ecosystem: Environmental > Aquatic > Freshwater > Lake > Hypolimnion/Profundal zone | place: USA: Wisconsin... | reverse complement strand
TTTACTTGAGCAAACCTGCTGCCTGCAGTCTGGCCGCCATCTTGATTATGACGTTTACATAGCCACCGTTGGCAATCAGTTCCTTCTGAAAATCTGAAAGCGTGAATTCAAAATACTTAACCGTCCTATCGGGCATCGTCCACCTTACTTCTCCGGTTTCCCAATCGATGCTAATATATTGCGGTTTGTCTTCGAACAACTGGTTGATGGCAATGTCCGGAAGCGTGACGCAAAGCAGCGCGTTAGCAAACATGCTGCTCTCAAAAATACGGGCGAAGCTCGGCGCGACTACACACCGAATGCCTGCAGCTTTGAGGGCCCACGGCGCGTGCTCTCGCGAAGAGCCGCAGCCAAAGTTTTCACGCGCGACTAGAACTTGCGACTGATAAAATCTGGCGCGCTCCTCAGGATGCGTGATAACTGCTTCAAGGCAATGCTGGCCGAAGAAGGCCATATCCGTTTTATTAAGGTATTTAGCCGGAATGATCAGGTCTGTGTTTATATTTTTTCGCGGCAAGAGGAACGACCTACCAGAGAATGTTCCTGCCTGTTCGATATTTAAATGCGGAACAAGCTTTCGATAATCAGGCCGGCGCGATGGAGCCGGGTGCCAATCAATTTCTTGGGTCAGTTCGGTGGGCATATCCTGCTCTGCGCCTAGGATGCGCCTCAATGCCAGCTCGCAAACCTCTACAGACGCATCCATCATCATTCCGGTCATTGCGGTCACTGCGGCGGTAGCGGGAGACACAAGGTGAACCATTCCACCCTCGCCCATACGACCACTAAAGTTACGGTTGGTTGTTGCGGCGCAAACTTCGCCTGGGGCGATTACTCCGCAACTCATACCAAGGCAAGCTCCACAGCTGGGTCCGCTTATATGACAACCTGCGTTTGTGAATATATCAAACAATCCTTCCCGCATAGCCATGTTCCAAATGTGCTGGGTCGCAGGAACGACAATGCAACGGACTCCAGTAGCAACCTTGGCTCCCATCAAACTGAAAAGATGTGCAGCTATACGAAGGTCTTCCAAACGTCCGTTTGTGCATGAGCCGATAAAAACCTGATCCACTTTCTGGCCCACAAGATCACTCACAGCGACAACGTCGCCAGGCGAATAATTCTGGGTCGCAAGAGGGACCATACCAGAAACGTCAATTTCAACCGTCTGGTCGTAAGTCGCGTCGGGATCGCTATTCCACATCATGCCGGTTAAACCCAGCATGCCTTTTTCGAGACCCTCGTGAGCAAGATGTTTAAATCCCGCACCACGATAGTTAGTGGTTTTTTTATCCACCATCATCATCCCCGTTGTTGCGCCGGCTTCCACAGCCATGTTGGTGATTGTCATTCGGGCTTCCATGGTCATCTCGCTGATAACCGGCCCGCCGAATTCAAGCACCGCATTGGTTGCGCCGTCGACGCCAATCTGTTTGATCACCGCCAGGATAATGTCCTTGGAAAAAACATTCGCAGGCATTTTACCGATAAGATTAACCCGGATAACCTTCTGCTGAGGAATTACCCAGATGCCCGTCTTAATCGCGCCTTCAAGCTCCGTCGTGCCCACGCCTGCCGCTATGGCGCCAAACGCGCCGTGCGTACAAGTGTGGCTATCACCCATTACCGCGGTCTGCCCGGGTTCAATCAAACCAAATTCCGGGATAAGCGCATGACAAACACCATTATTGCCGACATCGAAAAATTTAACGTCATGCTTACGGCACCAGTCGCGTAGAATCTTACCCTGTATGGCGGAATCTGTATCTTTCGCCGGACAGACATGATCAATCATAGCGAAAATCTTACGGTTATCGAAGACTACATCTGTACCGTTTTTTTGGGCATTGAGAATCGCATTAGGCGCCGTTATTTCATGAAGAAAAACCCTATCCAGCCATACAACCATGTCTCCGCCCGGGCGCACCTCTAAAAGATGCGCATCAATGATCTTCTGCCACGCAGTTCTCCCAGTTGTTCCATTCATCTTCTATTCCCTTTCTTCTATATAAATTGGCTCAATAAAGAGCCGTTGTCAAAGGACACCAATTAATAACCTTAGCTATAAAATCATATTATGTCAATAACAAAAAACTCAGGCTTTTCACCTGAGTTTTTCTGTCGCATAATGGAATATGTTTCTATATCTTGCTCTTTATCCAATCGGCAAATACGTAGGCCTCCCCTGAAAAATAAAACCATAGTCCTAAGATAATAAGCAATAAGGGTAAAAAGAATGAATCTGTCAAAAAGTTATTTGTTAATCCCGTTGAAACCGTTGAAGCTCCATAAACTAACGCCTTGTTAACTATAACTGTGGCTGTACCTGTTTGATTGCCTGCTTCGCTGCTGGTTATTGTTGCATTATTACTCAATGCGGTTGTTCCAAAGCTGAAATTTCCTGCCGGAGCAACTTGTGCCTGGTAAGAAACAACGACTGCCTGATTTGCGGAAATTGTGCCGATAGTAATTCCGGAAGTTATATCTCCGCCGTAATTGGAGTTTGAATTTACAATCAAATTACCTTTGTACAAAAGGTTTGCCGGTAATATATCGTGGATTATAACGTTGTGCACGTCTTGTCCGCCGGCCTGCAATGTTATTGAAAAACTCAAGACATCAGAAGGATTAGCTGTAATTGACGGTTGCCAGTTTAAATTTCCTGAAGTGATATCAGTTACTTTCTTTGTTATTGAAAGGGCTCCCGTGCCTGTATATCCGCTTCCGGTTCCTGAAGTTGTGAATGTCATGTCCTGTCCGTAAATTGTTCCGTAGGTTCCCCTTGCAACTGCTCTGAAGTGATAGGCTGTACCGGGATTCAAATTGGCGATATTTTGCATGAAAGATCCCGAATATCCGATGGCCTGTTGAGGAGTTTCGTTTCCATAATTGGTTGTTGTTCCCCACTGGAAAAAAACATAGTTTGTTGCCAGGTTCGCGCCGGACAAAGAACCGTTTAAGGTTGCCTGGAAATTAGCAATGTATGTTGCATAAGTTGTTTGCACATAGCTGTTGCTGTATGGCGGAAGAACATTGTTATTATAGTTTATAAAAACTATCAAGCTGTCTGAGTTTGAGCTTCCGTACATGTTTGAAACCGTTAATGTGCAGGTGTAGTTTGTCTGGTTGTTATAGCTGTATGGTGCTGTATATGTCGGCTGAGCAATATTATAGTTTGATAATGAACCTCCGTTGCATGACCAGGAATAATTTAATGAGCTATATCCGTTTGGCTCATATGCAGATCCCTGCAAAGTCACTGTTTGCCCTGAAGTTAAATACAAATCCGGTCCGGCGTTAACTATTAATGAGCTGTTGTTTGCAAGTCCGGTATTAAAGGTCACATCTTGCCCATAAACTGTCCCTTGGCTATTCTGTGCCACAGCCCTGAAGTGATATGTTGTGTAGGGCGTTAAATTGGCCAATGGCTGGTTAAAAGAACCTACCTGGCTTTGTATTACGCCTGTAGTTTGAGTTCCATAGCTGGTTGATGTTCCCCATTGAAAATAGACAGTCGTTGTTCCGTAACTGCCCATATCGGTTAAATTACCGTTTAGGGTCGCTGAAATATTCTGAAGGTTTGTGACTGCGCTGGTTTGTACTTGAGGAACATTCTGGGCTAAAACCACTGTTCCTGCAGAAAAGCACAAAAGCGTCGCCAACAAAATTATAGAGCCTAATTTACTTGTATTTGTCATATTTATTAGCTGTTTACTTATATACACTTATATTAGTACAAATTATTAAAATGTCAAGGCTTTCACAGCTTAACCCTAGCATCTGTTTATATCGCAAATTTGTTGAAGATATATTTAGGATATGATATTAAGAGGGTAAGCACATTTACATTGAAAAAGATCAGGAAAACCCTAAGGGAGGAACCTTAGAAAATGAACAAGCTATCCAGAGATCAGCTGAGGGCAAAATACGCGTTTGTCGGACCATTCATGGATGAGCGTGCACGCGCACGGGACAAAGGCCGGGAGTTTCATATACTCGAGAACGGAGAACCTGCATATCCCGAAAAGTATGACTGGGTTGGACCGTATGTCGGCGGTTACGCATATGTGGGAAATGGCAAACCGGGCCGTACCGCTGAATGGTTCAGAGTCGATAAAAATGGCGTCGTTGCTGAAAAGGGAACCTGTGAAAAATGGTCCTTCTGTCTTCATGGGGTTATTATTAAAATTGGCGGCCAGGTCTGCCTTAACAACAGAATAATTTTCGAAGGCAGCTTTGACGATTGGGAAATAACCGGCGAAGGCCTGATCATCAAAAAAGGCGGCGCGAAGATCTACCTTGTGACATACGAAGGAGGTACCGTGACACCGCTTTAAAACCTCAATCTATGAGGTCTTTTTTTATATAAAATACAATTATTTAGAAATACTTGAGAGAAGATTTCCCCTGACTACTATATCGGAGGCTTTAACTATATTGTTTTGTTGCGTGTAAATATTCTGGCATGAGACTATGGGCAATATTTTTTGGCTAGGTAAGGATTCGCAGGAACCATGCTCGAATACGCCGTCCTCATCTGCCTGATAAGCCAATTTAGAAGTTAAAATTGCATCTATTCCGCCGGAAACAAGTTTGAAATGCGTTTCAACGGGATTTTTTGTATTCAGTAGATCTTGCCCCAATATGGCCTTAGGAGGAATAATCCCTAAAAGATTCGATACTGTAGGATAAATATCCAAATGGCTTGCGGGAATATTATCAGTACCGCTCAAATTTACCCCAGGCGCCAAAAGAATCATCGGCACCTGGCTATTTTCAAGAGCCGGCAAAATATTATTATCGCCCAACGCCTGCGAAATATTAGTAAAACTTCCATGGTCTCCCCAAATAAGTATTAAGGAATTCTTGTATAGCCCGTCTTTTTTCAAGCCGTCAATAAATTCTCCGATTGCTTTGTCTGCATAATGGACGCTCTGTAAATATTGCTGTTGTTCGACACTTAAATTAGTATCTGTGGGAATCTGTAAAGTTTGCAAATCAACAGGAAGTATAAATGGCGTGTGAGAACTCATCGTTATTAAGGTTGCCATAAGCGGCGACTTAAAGCCCTCCATCCTTGGCAAAGATTGAGAAAATAAATCCTCATCTCCAAGATCAGATGGCCCTTTTCCAACCGGTCTGGTAACAACATAGTCATTTAAATCATAAGCTTTTTGATACCCCAACTGAGGATAGATGTTTGACCTGTTCCAAAATGTAGGCACATCTCCATGCAATGAGTAAGTTTTATATCCGTTTTTAACCAGAAGCTGGGGCAACGCTTTATAATTATTTTTAGCGTAGTCTATGAAGGCAACATCGTCGGGCAAAGGGTACAGCGAATTCATTGTGGAAAATTCCGCATCGGCCGTATTCCCCGGACCGACCTGAGTATAATAATTATCAAAATATAAACCGTCTTTAGCCAATTGATTAAGATTTGGAGTGATTTCCTGCCCGCCGATTGTTTTGCCTATAACGGCATTTTCCAGAGACTCAACCTGGATAATTATAAGATTCTTGCCTTTTTCCGCGCCAAAATATTTTTGCCCGGGGCCCGTCGCAACCGAAACCCTGTTATTAATAAAACTTTTTAAAAAGGTTTTATCGGCCGATGTGACAAGATTGCTTCTTAACACATATTTAAAGGTGTCTTCAATAAAAAAATTAACGATCCCCATCTTCCCGACCAAAGATTTAAGATCGTACACGTCAGTGTAAAGCCTGCTTGTGCTCCCCCACTCTTTTTTTTCGGTGTATAGAAGATATCTGTACCCGAAAAAAACCATTGCGATCATCGCTAAAATAATTATCACTTTTTCCCAGGTAGGTAAAATAAATTCAGGAAATTTTTGGAACAAAGCGGCGCTTATTTTTACTTTTTTAGAATATATAATATACGCGATTATAACCAGCAAAAAATTACTAAAAAAAAGAAGCAGCTCCGGAGTGAGTAGAGTCTTTATGGTACCGACTACACTATCAGCCTGGCCCATGTATTTTATCGCGGAAAATTGAAGAAAACTTTGAGAATATTTGTAATAAAGAAATTGGGTCGTAAGAACTAGAGACGTAATGAAGGAAACCAGAAGAAGATATATGTATTTATATTTTCTCTTAAATAGCACCGCCGGGCCGTAAAAAACTATTCCGAGAGCGAAAGAAACCAAGGTGAGGCGGGTAAAATATGATTTTGAATAAATATCCAACCACAAATTGAATATCTGATTTTGCAATACGAACAAAACTGCAAGCGCCAACGGCAGGAATACAATTCCCGCATAATCTGCCAGACTACCGCTTAATTTTTTTATTTTTATCTCTGCACCTTTCATTACTTTTATTTCTGACTTATGGGCGCAACAGCGTCGCCCATTTCCTCCAGATATTTAATTATAGTACCTATATCTTTTCGGGCGGCGGCTAAATCTTCGGTTACCGTCTGTATATTTTCCCGTGCGCTTTTAAACGCCGCCGAGTTAGCTGCCAGCTTTACTGCGTTTCCCATATCCGGCGTCAACCCCGATACTGTTTTTATCACAATGTTTGATTGAGCGCTGATATCGATAATTTTAGAATTAAAATCAGACAGCATTTGGTTTATAGGGGCTGCATTTATTCCCGTTAAGGAGGCTGTGCGTGATCGGACCTTCCCGTCAACAATATTCATAGAGTCAACGATAGTCAAAGCCCTGTCTGAGGCGGCTATCATTCTAATTTGCGAGAGTAACAAATTATAAATATTGTAAGAATCGACTATAGATTTATAATCGGCTACGGCCGTAGGCAAACTTGTATCATAATCTATTTTTGCCTTCAGATCAGATAATGAATTGGCCTCATTCTGCACAGACAGAGACAAGCTATCTTTCAATGTAGAAGAAATTTTCCCGAAGGAATTAATTTGCGATGCCAGACTGTTCAGGCTGTCAGTTTTTTGGCTGATTTCTTTATCGGCTACATTGATTATGGTAGCCAGGCTTTCTCCGGGAGATTTTTTGGTTGTTTGTGCAAAAGCAAGTGGTGCCGCCGAAATTGCGGCGATTATTATAATAAATAATGCGCTATTTAACCCAAAAAATTTAGACATAGTGATTCTTTATTGATTTAGGCTTTGATCGACATTTTTCACATCCGTGCCAAGCTCCTGCATCTGGTTATCAATTGCAGAAAGATCGCTGTTTAACGCAGCGTTAGATGTATCGTTTACCGAAGATGTAAGCTTGTCATTACCGTTGCCTTGACCATTTGATGTAACCGAACTGGCGACAGAATTAACTGCCGGTTTTGGCTGCAAAACAGTCTTTGATGAGCGTAGTAACGAAAATATTGAGAATCCGGCAATAATTAAAACAATAACCAGTATGAAAATTATTACTTTCAAAGACATATATATTTTATTACGCTTTTACAGATATTATATTAGTACGAGGTAATCTCTATTTTAGGTTTGATTTTATGGACACAGGAATCGGCCGCGTTTCTTCCGGCTTCAACCCCTCAAGTTTGATATTTCCTATGCGCACGCGTTTTAAGGAAACAATCGTATAATTGAGCTCGTTTAACATCACTCTTATCTGATGTCTTTTGCCTTCATTTAAAATTACCCTAAGTTTTGTTCTGCCTTCAAGCCTGGCGTTAGCGGGAAGCAGTTTGCCCAGAGCCTGTGTTTCCATGCCGGATTTAAAAATTGCCACAATGCCGGTCCTCAACGGCTCCTTCACGGATACCAGATATTCCTTCTCATATTTTGAGCTGTCTGATAGAACCTCTCTGGCAAATCGCCCGTCATTCGTTAAAATCAAAAGTCCTTCAGATTCCTTATCTAGTCTTCCTACCGGATAAAGCCCCTTCTTTTTCCATTCAGAAATAACACTTGGCTGTCCGGCCAAATCCTGGGTTGCAAGACCTCTTGGCTTGTAATAAGCCAAATATTGGTATTCTTTGTGCTTGCCTTTCACCACAACTTTATCATCTTCGTTTACCTTAGCTCCGTTATCAACCCGTTTTCCGTTGACAAAAACAAGACCGCCTTCAACAAGGCTGTCAGCCTCTCTTCTGGAAGCCAAACCCATATCTCTCAAATATTTATTAATTCTTATCGGATATTCCATAGGTGAAAATTTTTATTACTTCTATTAACTAAATATAACAAAAAATGGGCTTTGGAGCAACAAATATACAAAAATCCAGGCATAATTCCTGGATTTTTTGTATTTTGAGGGAAGCTCAATCTAGAAACCAAACAAACGTTTAAAAAAGTTTCCGATTCCTCCCATCATATTGCCCATAAATCCTTTAGGCTTCTGATTCTCGCCGGAGTTATTACCGCTATTGTTCGTGTTTGCTTTTTGGTCGATTACCGATGAAGCAACTACCGAGGTTCCGTTTATTGTACCTTGGACAATAACGCTGTCTCCAACTGAAAGATTAGAAATTGTCGGGCTTGTAAGCCCGCCAACAACTAACTTGGCGCCTGTGACGTCAACCGTATATACAACTTTGCTGTTGTTGGTGATAGTCAGGCTTGAACCGGTTATCGTTGAAATTGTTCCGGCAATAATCGGCTCTCCGTTGCCCTGTATTTGAAGCAAGGCCTGATCATTGTTGCCTTCACCCACCTTTCCGTCTCTTATGGTTGTTGCAACAACGCTAGTCCCCGTGACCGTACCCTGGATCACAACTGTATCGCCTACTGCAATGTTAGATATTGCTATTACAGTCTGCCCTCTGAGTATCTTGGCACTAGTGGCATTAACTGTGAAGGTTGTAGGAGCATTATTAGCGCCCATTCTTGGCCCTCGCTGACTGATAACCGTCAAAGTGCTACCGTTTATAGATGAAACCTTACCGACGACGTTTGGCATCATTTTATTAGAATCCATCATCTCTCCCTGATTGTTTTGGCCGTCCCTTATGGTTGTTGCCAATACGTTAGTTCCAGTAATTGTTCCCTGCACTGATATCGTATCTCCAATCAAGATACTTGATATTGTTCCGGCAACGCCATTTTTTACAATCTTGGCATTGGTTGCATCAACCGTGAAAGTTGTGGCTGTAGTAATATTTTCAGAATCTTTTTTGCTGACGACTGTTATAGTATTCCCGCTTATCGCAGAAACTGTTCCTACGACAGCCGGCTTTTGCGTTGCATCCCTGTTCATCATACCTCTGCCGGGCCCTCTATTACCCTGAGCGAATGCTGAAGTCGCCGACAAAAGACTGACAAGAACTAAACTTATCGTTAATAATGATATATATTTTTTTGTATTCATATTTTTTATTTAACTTTTTTTAATTTTATTTAATAATTTATAGACCTTTTACCCTTATTGTATAATACACTACGTTTGCCCACAAGAAAGCGGTGCAAATAAAAACTCGAGCTTTAATCCCGAGTTTTTATTATAGTCTAGCCTTTAGTAGAGACCGCTATAAGAGTTTTTTCGCGGCCATATTTAGAAGGATTTTCTTCGCTCTTCACCTCAATTAATTTTTCGATATCTTTTTTAAGGCTTTTAGTCCAGGAAACGAATATTTTTTTGAAATCTTCAAGTTCTATATAATTTTCGAAACCATCTGTATATACAAGAAAAATGTCACAATCTTCGATAACCCCGGAATTAAGATAATTTATCGCACTCTTTTCCCCGGTGATTGCGCCATAACCTATCAGCTTTCCGTTCTCTGTAGCGTTCCTATAATCTCTATGTCTTGATATTATTTTTTCTTTTTCATATTTTCCCTCATTCCAGTCTTTCGGGAAATTAATCCAACCGTTGGGCGATTGAAAACAAACCTTCCCATCTTTTAATGCCACCACGCCCGAATCGCACAACGACCACCAATATGCCTTTTCGTCCTTAATCAGAAGAAAAGCGGCAGTGGCGGAGAAAAAATCATAATCAAAATAGTTAATCGTTTCTTTTCTTCTCCCTTGCGCAAGGTTATATTCTGAAACGGCCGTATTTCCAGCTTCAAAAACACCCTTAATGTCAGCTTCCTTGAAATTATCGTACTTTTTTTCCGCTTCTGCGACTACGGCTTCACAAAATATTTTCGTAGCTTCTCCGGCTCCGGACTTTTTTGGATATTTTACCCCTTCATCAAAATTTAAAGAGACTCCGTCGCCCACAACAAAAATAGGATATTTTTTAGAAATAATAAAATAATCTTCCTGCGGATGAGGTGTCAAAGACTGCTCCGGCTTTAATATGGAAAATATTTTCATTCCAAAAATTATTATTTAATATTGCTTATGGGCGTTGAGCTATTCTTTATGTCCTCATCCAACTTCCCTTTTGTTCTTAAAGACTGTATAAATCCGTCCAGCTTAGTCAATTTTTTTTGCTCATTTTTAATTAAAAGATTCAATCCGTCGCTGATTGCGCGATGCCATATTTCCTCTCGTTTTTCCCTAAGAAAAGCCTGGCCCCTGGCATACGACGGGTACCATATCTTTTTATTTTCAACAACAAACCCCTCATAACTCGTTCTTGCCCAATTTATAGCCTCTTTAGTGTTTCTTTTATAAATTATACAAAAAGATGCAACGATTCTTGAATAACAGTAGTCCTCAACTCCAACTCTATTACCGGAAACTACGCCTTCGTCGCATATTTTGGAATACTCAACTAAGCTTAATTTTCCATGGGTAATATTAGAAAGCCAATCATAACCTTCAAATCCGCCCATTTTTGCCCCAAAAGCTCCATGGAATGAAGACGCCTTGTTTTCCGGAAGATAATAAAGAGTATAAGTATTCTCGATAAGTCTGCATGCAAATTCCTGCTCTTCGCCGGCCTTGTTGGGCCATGTCGCAAAATCCGGAAATCCGCCGACGTCAAGATATCTGCTCCTGTCTATAATAAAATGCCCCCAGGTTTGATAAACCTGTATGGGTTTAAATATTTTCAAAACCTTATTTAGGAACCTGTTCTTTGCAGTCAGATATTCTGCAGGGATAGAGTTAAAATTCGCACCCATGGTCCCGCGTTTCAGAAAACTTCTGGTTAAATCTGATATCGAGGGCGCTATGACAGGGAAAGATGCTCTATCATAAACAGGCAAAACCAGTGCCGCAAAATTCTTATCAGCTTTTGCCAGCTTTTTTATTACAATCATAGATATAAAGCTGAGGTATGGCGTTGGGACGCAATCGTCATCAAGGAAATATAAATATTTCCCCGAAGCATTTTTTGCCGCTATGTTTCTTGAAACCGAGCTCCCCTTCCTTTCAGAATTACAAAAATACTTAATTTCGATGCCTTTCGTAGAATATGCCTCAGCCTTTAGTTCGTCAACAACCTCCTTAGTGTTATCCGTAGAGGCGTCATCAACTATTATAATCTCCTTAATGGATGATCTTTGCAACAAAAGAGCGTTTATGCAAACCGACAGCGGGTTATATTTGTAATTTTCCGAGGTCTTATCAAACGGACATCGGTTATATGTCGGGATAATCGCACTTATATCCTCCTTCCTTTTTCTCCGATTTATCTTCAGGCTCAAAAGATAATCGATACGATAAAAATCCTTGCTGAACTCCCTCCTAAGATCCTCTTTTGTGATTTCTTTTGCTGATTCCATGTATTATTAGGATTATCTTTTTTGGATTTAACGCCTTCAATAATAGCACAAAATAGGGCTAAAAGACAGCCTTATAGCCGATAATTGATTCACCTAAAAAGTACAAATTTTGCAAACAAAAAACCGATTGTTCTTCGGCTTTTTGCGAGAATTTATGCTCTTTTCCTTTTGTTCAGCTTTGTCCTATTTCGTCTCTTCACTTTTCTTCCCATTCTTTTTTTATCTATCCACGTTGGCATGTTTTTATTTATATTAGTTTATATTCTTATCTTGCCGACGACCTTTTCGGCCTTGTTTATATAATTTATATACTACTATCTATTATTATCTAAAAATTTCTTTAACTCTGCAAGGTCCTTTTTATCACTATCGTAATAATAAGAAGTGATACCCGCTGACCGAGCACTTTCTACCGCTTTCATATCGTGCTCAAAATATATAACCTCATTGCTTTTAAGCCCAAAATGCTCCAATAATGTCTGAAAATATTTGGGATTGCTTTTCTCCGGGTTGTGCTTAAGTGTGAAAACTTCGTAGGGCATCTTGTCCAAGCCGAACTCCTTAAACTGTTGGTCATCGGCGCCGGTTAAGATGATTTTTCGGTTTGGATAAGTTTCCAAAAGATCATACATCTCTTTGTAAATCCCCTCACCTTTTATTACGAATGCGTATACCGCATCAACTAAAATGGTCTTCATATACTTATTCTTTAAATAGCACGGCTGCGGGGCTTGGATTCGAATAGTTTCCCGAAGGCATCGCCTCCTCCGCTTCGATAAACTCAGCTTCGTCGCGATTCGGGGATTTGGTTCTCATACAAAGCCCGCACTAAGACCAAATTGTGATACTTTACAATATCGCAATTTGCTCATGCTGCGGGGCTTGGATTCGAACCAAGATACCAGCCTTCAAAGGGCCGTGTCCTACCATTAGACGATCCCGCAAGATTCTAAAATAATAACATTTTTTTCAGTTTTTTTCAATATCTATCACGTATTTCATTGTCGCATAATGGAAAATCATTGCAACAAACAGCTGCCGTTAATACGGCAGCTGTTACTGATACCCTTAACTTTTTAAGAGAAGCTTAATTACTATTTTGCCGATACCGGAGAACATACAGTTTTAGGAGAAGTACACTTTGTTTTTCCTAGCGTGCCAGTTCCATCTATGCACAGATAACTCCCGTCTGCCAGCTGAGTAGAAACACAGTAACTCTGAACTCCGGAAAAACATGCCGGCTTTGTCGCGCCTTGAGCGATAAGGTCATTATTCCAATCCACTAAATTTTTCCCGTAAGTAGTCAGGTATCCGTTTAACAGGCCACGAGAGCAAAGCGAATAATAGCTTTTATTTGTAGATGCAAGCAACTGCGCAACCATTCCAATCTGAGATATATCATTGTTTATTTTTTGTGATTTCAGCAAAGGCACAATAATATCTTCTACTTTTTGAGAGTTTGCAGGCACCGCAACCGTGATAGGCTGATTGAAGTTGGAGCTCATGATACCGAATTTAAATTCCAGCTGCATATTGGCTGTCGGATAAGCCTTGCTTAAATCTACAACCTGATCAACTTTTGTCTGGTAAAGCATATAATCCTTCTTTCCAATCCACATTTCAAGATTTACATCACCAATCACATCCGCAAAAGTGCTGACAAAAGCCTGCACCATATTTTGTGCCAATAAGTTGGAACTGCCCGGTGTGCCATTTTGAGATTGTAATTTGGAAACCTCTTGCGCTTCCAATGCGATTATCTTATTGGACAAATCCTTTATTTTATCTTTGGTTATTACCACCGAATAATGATATGTGTCCTGCCCGCCGACGACCTCATCGCTCAATTGCTTTTCAACGGAAAATAAATTTTCTGCGGCGAATAAAGCTTGAACTTTTTGGACCAAGGCAACGCCGTCGGCCTGAGAAATATTAGAAATACCTGTTTGACCGTTTTGTGCCGCCGACAATGCTTTTAGTGCATCTATTGAGGCCTGATCAATTTTTACCCAGTTTCCTTTAATCTTGGAAATATCCAGGCCTGGGTAAGAAAATGCGCCCGGAATTGTAATGTCGTTGATTTTGATATAAGAAGCTCCTCCGGTAGTGGCTATGGCCATGTTTACCGATGCCGCTTTAACGCCTTGCATCATTAAACTTAACCCAATTGTATAGTTCGCTTTTGGTTTTGCGATACTTGTCATGTCGCTCTCCCCATTAATATTGAAAGATAGCGTGCCAATTGGTGTTTTGTCGCTGGTAGTTGCATCAACCTCACCTTGGGTTACCACCCGCGAAGACTTAACGCCTGCCATGCTCACAACCATTTTGCTGATAACGATCTCAGGACTTGGCCTGAAGGGATTCCAAGGCAAATTAATATACTGCCCGGCCACAAAATAACCGGCTGCAGCCAAAACAATGATGATAATTAAAACTATTAATAATTTCAGACCTGTGTGCGACTTAGCTCTAATTTTTGGCATATTATTTTGTTGATTAGCTTGTGAATATTGAACCTGGGCCTGAACTTGAGGCTGCGGCTGTACCTGAGGCTGGCTAACCACTTGTGGCTGAGCCATAACTTCAGGCTGAATGGCAGCCTCCGGCTGAGCAACGATCTTCGGCTGAATCGCGGTCTCCGGCTGGCTCATAACTTGAGGCCTCACCTCGGCTTCAGGCTGAGCAACAATTTCCGGCTGGGATAGCTGTGGTTTTTGAGGTTGGTCTAAAAGCGTTATGGCCTCACTGACTTCTGCTTCAGTCCAACCGCTTTTATACAGCAAAGAACGCGTCTGTTCGTCAGACTGCTTGGCGTCTCTTGCCTTTTTAATGTAGTCTATTAATTGTTGTTCCGCCATATGTTTGAAATAATTAATAATAGAGAAATTACAATCCTTTTATTATTATAACCTTTTTGCAATATTCAAGTATGTGGATAACTTTATGCATAAAAAAATCGTCGGCATGGCCAACGATTGCTAAATTTTTGCGGGCAAACCCAGCGGGATGATCCGGAAAGGCGTGGCCACGTTAAGTGAAGACAGCAATTCTCTCAATTGATTCCTTTCCTCCTCAGGAAAATCTTCAGAGAAAATGACTACATCAACCTCTAGATTATTTATAAACCTTTTCATCGCGTCTTTGACGCCACTAGACTTTTCGACAGTGGCGTTAAGGTGGCAATAGTATGCCGCATGATGAACACGAAGATTCTCAAAATATAGATCCTGCAGTCTTTGTCTGGCATTCTTGTCGGGATGAATCACAAGTATCGTCAAAAATATTTGACCTCTCCTTCGGCTCATAACAAGTCCTTTGTAAAAGATACTGTTTTTACTCTACGTTTTACCTTATATTTTGTCAACAAAAAACCACGCCGTTGTATGGCATGGCAAGTTGTCGCATAATGAGCCGAAGATCTACGCAGGTACCTTATAAGTTATATTTACTATCGCCAGTTCCAACGGCAGTTGAGGAACCGCCGAATATTTAACTTTATTTTCAGCGTCAATAAACAATTCCAACATGTTCTGCAAATCTTTCTGAGTCAAATTAACGGTCTGCGCCTTCATCTTTTCAACCTCCTGAGGGGAAAGTCCTGAATTTTGCAAATTCAAAAATGTCGGGTCTATTTTCAGCAATAATTCCTGTCTTAAATAAAAAACCAGTGTTTTTGTAAACTCCTGCAAATCAACTCCATTGTCTATCAGTGAATTTAAAAATAAAATTGCATCCTTTGTTTTCTTGGCAACAAGACAGTCAACAAATCTGGAAATCTCCCCGACGTCGACTATACCCAACAATTCCTTTATGTCCTCTGTCTTAACCACCCCTTTCCCGGATGAAAAGCTTAGGCATTCGTCCAACAAAGATTCTGCATCCCTAAACGATCCTCTTGAATTCAATGCAATTAACGACAGCGCCGATTCATCGAACTTCACATTTTCCTTTTTTGAAATAAATTCCAATTTTTTTATGATTTCCGGCACCTGCAGTCGCTTAAAGTCAAACTTTTGGCATCTTGATAGAATAGTTGCCAGCATTTTATGAGATTCGGTCGTTGCAAGAATAAAAATAGCGTGCGCAGGGGGTTCTTCAAGCGTTTTTAGCAAAGCATTTGATGCGGCTTTAGATAACTGGTGGCATTCGTCTATAATAAATATTTTGTATTTTGATTTTACCGGAGAAAATTTTATTCCTTCGATCAGCTGTCTTACGTCGTCAACTCCCGTGTGTGAAGCTGCATCAATTTCCACCAAGTCCATTGAATTCCCGGCCATTATTTCCGTGCATGAAGAACATTTATTGCACGGCTCGAATCCGTTGACCGGTTTTTCACAATTAATAGCTTTCGCAAACAATCTGGCGATCGTCGTTTTCCCCGATCCTCTGGGCCCGGAAAATAAATACGCATGAGAAATATTATTTCCCTTTACGGCGTTTGTCAGCGTTTGGACAACATGCTCCTGCCCGATAACCTCACCAAACGTTTGTGGCCTATACTTTCTATATAAAACTAGATTAGTCATAATTATTTACTTTTTAAAGACTATGAACTTATATCCTAAAAAATTCCATACTGCGGTGATTAAAGCCGCGAATATTATGCTTAATTCTACCCAAAGTTTCGTCGAAATACCAGTGCCTATCCTGGAGAGAAAATAAAAAGATGAGACATTAATGGCCAGACCTACTACGGTAACAAGAAAAAATTGAGCTATTTGCCTTCCATCGTGCTCCCCGAATGCCCAGTGTTTATTAGCCCAATATTTTATTCCCATAGCGACCAAAAAAGAAATTCCTTTACAAAACAAAGAAAATGGAGCAAACCACAGAAGAAGCTGAAAAATTTTGATATCAGCCACATCCGCGAAGGCTCCGGCTAGAACAAATTTACCGGCCTGGTGTATAAATAAAAATCTCTTACCGATTAAATCTGCCAGCCATAGTCCCAAGATTGAAAGTACAGGTAAAATAATGAAAAAAATCCATGCATATCGGCCAAAAAAATCTGTTGCAACCCAGGCTACTGCCAATCCGCAAATTATTGAAAAAAATACGTCATTTTTGCTCATATAAATTACTTCAGAATATCATGGTTCCATTTTTTTTGAAAGTTTGGTAGAATAACTTAACCATGAAGGAGCTAATCGAAGATTTAAAATTTTCATTGGAAAAACTAGACCATTACAGGGATGAGCTTCTTTTTCTTTTCATAAAACCATACTGGCCCCGCCGGATTACGCCAAACCAGATAACTTACGTACGTATTTTAGTCGGATTACTCTTATTCGCGCTATTATTCTTTTTTGGAATAGAAAACAAAATTCTTATACTTTCTTTATTCTGTCTTGGAGCAGTTACAGATATGGTTGACGGATCAGTCGCCAGGGGCCTTGATAAGGTAACGGAATTTGGCACAATGATTGACCCGATAGCGGACAGAGTTTTAATATTTCCAATCGCTTTTTACAGCTTATACAAATCTGAGAGATGGCTTCTTCTATTTCTAATTTTAGTGGAAATAATAGGAGCGCTGATTTCCATATTGCAAAAATCTAAAGAAATGCCGATCGGAGCAAATATTTTCGGAAAAACTAAGATGGTTTTATTATCGCTTGTGTTTATAGCAATCCTGATAGTTTGGCCAAACTCGCCTTCCGTATTCTTTATTGATATTATTTGGCTTTCATTACTTTTTTCACTTTTGAGTGTTTTTACAAAAGTATTGGAGTTAAACCGAAGAGGATACATTAAAAACAAAACCATCAATAAGCACTTAAATAAATTAGACTAAATACATTTATGAAAATATTTAATACACTCTCGGGCGAAAAAGATGAGTTTAAACCGATCAAAGGTAAAAAAGTTAACCTTTTTGTCTGCGGACCTACTGTTTACGATTATTCTCACATAGGACATGCCAGAAACTACGTTATTTTTGATTCCTTCGTAAAGTATCTGAGAGCTCGCGGTTATAATGTTTTTTATTTGCAAAATATAACCGATTTGGACGACAAAATTATAGCCAGGGCCAGAGAAAAGGGCGTTTCGCCCAAAGATTTGGCCATGGCTTTTGAAAAGGAATATTTGAAAGATATGAAAACACTGGGCGTAAATAGTGTTTCAAAATATGCCAGAGCTACAGCTCATATAAAAGAAATAATAAGCCAGGTCGAAAGACTGCAGGCAAAAGGATACGCATACAAACTTGAAGGCGACGGAATTTACTACAGCATAGATAAATTTAAAAGATACGGGAAACTTGCAGGCAGAACCGCTTTAGGCGCAGAAGACGCCGTTTCAAGAATAGATTACAGCAAAGACAAAAAAAACAGGGGCGATTTCTGCCTTTGGAAATTCTCTTCTGAGTCAGAACCTACTTGGCCCGCTCCGTTTGGCAACGGCAGGCCGGGGTGGCACATTGAAGATACCGCAATTACAGAAAAGTTTTTTGGCCCCCAATACGACATCCATGGAGCAGCAAGAGACCTTATATTCCCCCATCACGAAGCAGAAATTGCCCAAATGGAGGCGATTTCCGGAAAAACGCCAATGGCAAAATATTGGATGCACGTCGGATTTTTAACGGTTGACGGGCAAAAAATGTCTAAATCAGTGGGAAATTTTATAACCATAAATGATTTCCTTAAAAGATGCCCTGCCAATTATTTAAGATATTTCATAGTTAAAAATCTCTGGAGCTCTCCTGTTGATTATTCTGAGTCAGTTTTAATAGAAATAAGAGGAGCTGTCGAGAAAATAGAAGAGTTTTTACGAAGGCTTAGGGCACAAAAATCGGCAAAATCCTCAAAGGAAATGACCGCCTCATTAAAAAAATTCAAGGAAGATTTTTACAGAGAACTTGATGACGACTTCAATACTCCGCAGGCCTTTGCCTCGATGTTTGATTTTATAAAGAATACAAACCAATTCCTGGATAAGGAATCTGCCTCTAAAAAGCAGGCGGGAGAAATTTATAAGTTCTTCCAGGAGATAGATAAAATTTTCGGAATAATAAATTTCAAGAAAGTAAACAAGGCTGTTCCGGCAGAAGTTAAGAAATTAGTGAAAGAAAGGGAGAAATATCGGGCCGGTAAAGAATGGCAGAAAGCCGACGAAGCAAGAATGCAGATAGAAAAACATGGGTTTGTCGTACAAGATTCAGAAGACGGTCCGGTGATAAAAAGCATTTAACATCTTCAAGTCAAAAATATTCATCAATTAAAACGTCAAGGACTTTACCTCTTCTCTTGGTTTTGGTAATGTGAAACTATTATGGCTGATAAATCAATAGAAAAACTTCCTCCTCAAAATACCGAAGCAGAACAATGCCTGCTGGGATGTTTAATGTTGGATAAAGATGCGATTATCAACGTTGTTGATTCTCTAAAGCCGGAAGATTTTTATAAAAGCAGCCACCAGGATATTTATCAGGTAATGGTTGAGTTGTACGAAAAATCCGCCCCAATTGATATTCTCTCCGTATCGTCAAAGTTAAGAGAAAGAAATAAATTGGATGATATAGGCGGATCAGCTTATTTAACATCCCTCGTAAACTCTATTCCGACTGCTACTCATGTGGCTAATTATGCCAAACTCGTCAGAGAGAAAAAGACTTTAAGAGATTTAATTTCAGTTTCAGAAGAAATAGGACTATCTGCCTTTAACGAAACCGAAGATGTGCAATATTTGTTAGACAGAGCGGAAAAAAATGTCTTTGAAATCAACCAAAGGTCATTAACGCAAAGTTTCGTTCTTCTTAAAGACGTCTTGCCGGAAACTTTCGAAAGACTGGATAAGCTTTCAAAAAATCACGGAACTCTTAGGGGCGTTCCTACGGGCTTTAAGGATCTGGATCATAAACTTTCCGGCCTTCAACAATCTGATTTGGTTATAATAGCTGCAAGACCCGGAATGGGTAAGACATCTTTGGCGCTGGACATTGCCAGGAATGTAGCGGTAAAAGAAAACAAACCCGTCGGTATCTTCAGCTTGGAAATGGGAAAAGATCAGTTAGCCGACAGGCTTATAGCCTCCACCGGGAATATTGACGCCTGGCACCTTAGAACAGGACAATTGGTAGATGACGACTACTCCAGGATTCAACATGCCATGGGGAGCTTATCAGACGCACCTCTATACATAAACGATGCCGGCTCAGTTAATATCTTACAGATAAGAACCATGGCGCGCAGATTGCAATCAACGAAAGGGCTCAGCTTGCTCATTGTAGATTATTTACAGCTGATGCAACCAATGAACAGATTTGCATCCCCCGTTCAGCAGGTTACAGAAAACTCCAGAGCACTTAAAATATTGGCGAAAGAGTTAAATGTGCCGGTTGTAGTTTTGTCACAGCTGTCCCGCGCGGTAGAATCACGCGTTCCGCAGATTCCAAGACTTTCTGACTTGCGCGAATCCGGAGCTATTGAGCAGGACGCCGATGTCGTAATGTTCATTTACAGAGATGATTTTTATAACGAGACCAGCTTAAAACCCGGCGTTGCCCAAGTGATTATCGAAAAACACAGAAACGGGTCTACAGGATCAATTGAATTATTCTTTGAGAAAAACCGAGCAAGCTTTAGAGATTTGGATAAAGCCGACTATTCCGGCTACGAAAGTGAAACCGCATAAAAATAATAAATGGACTCAATAGATAAACTAATAAACATATTCAGAAAATTCCCGACGGTTGGCTCAAGGACAGCCGGCCGTTTTGTTTATTATTTGATGAAATTACCGAAAGAAAGGATAGACGAGTTAACGAATGCAATCCAAGAAGTCAAAAATAAAATAAAGCTGTGTCCTCTTTGCTTTAATCCATTTGAAGGCAATGAACCTATTTGCCCGATTTGTAGGAATTCATCAAGAAATAAAAATTTACTTTGCATAGTTGAAAAAGAGACAGACCTAATGTCCATCGAAGGCACTAAAAAATATAACGGCCTGTATTTTATTTTGGGCGGTACTGTCTCAACAATGAGAAAAGAAGATATAAACCAATTAAGGGTAGAGGAATTAAAAAAGCGGATAAGAGAAAATGATTTTACAGAAGTTATAGTTGCGCTGAACTCCACTCCTGAAGGCATAACAACATCAGTTCTAATTGAGAACACAATAAAAGAAACCGGAAAAACTCCAAAAATAACACACCTGGCAAAAGGAATTCCGGTTGGTGGAGAGCTGGAATATGCCGACGAAGAGACTCTTGAATCAGCCCTTGAGGGAAGGAAATAATCTGAATATAATTTACATAAAAAAGCCGCGGTTATCGCGGCTTTTTCACTACTTTTTTATCTGCCTCCGAATTTCTTTATGGTTTCAATCCTGCTGGAAAGTTCTTTTTCCGCTTTATAGCCTCTGCGGATTTTCTTTCTGTTATCAAACCATTTTTCAATTCCGAAGAACACTCCTGACCTTAACATCCAAATACCGATTAAGGCTATCAATAACGGCAGGAAGAATGAATCTACCCAGAAGTTATTAGTCAAACCTGTTGAGACTGTGCTTGCGCCCAAAACTGTTGATTTTGTGATAATTGCCGAAGCGGTAGACGTTGGAACGCTTGCATTAGATGCTGTCGCAGATACAAGGTTGTTTAATGTTGTAGTTCCATACGGGAAATTTAATGCAGATGCAACCTGAGCCTGATAAGTTACCGTGACTGCTTGCCCTGAAGGAATTGTGTTTAGGTTTAAACCGTAAACGATATCTCCTGAATAATTATTGTAGGAATTATTATTTCTTGCAACAACTAAGTGATTATTATAAATAAGATTATTTGGTAGCGTATCTCTTACCACTACGTTTTGTACATCCTGATTTCCTGAAGCCTGTAAAGTTATCATATACATCAACATGTCTGAAGGATTGGCGTAAGTCGAGCTTGAAAAAGCAGTTCCCATTGTTAAATCCCTGACCGTTTTTGTCATATTCAAACTGGCATTAGTGTAAGTCTGTCCGCAGGTTCCTATATAACTTCCCTGAGCTCCACAGGAGTCGTACCAGTACATACTATTCCCTGTGCACCTCTGAGTATAGTTTGGTGTGCAAGTATTGCCACAGGTTCCAATGTAGCTTCCTTGAGCCCCACATGAGTCGTACCAGTACATGCTGGTGCCGGTGCATCTCTGAGTGTAGTTCGGAGTACAAGTATTGCCACAGGTGCCGACATAGCTTCCCTGAGCTCCACAGGAGTCGTACCAGTACATACTGGTGCCGATACATCTCTGATTATAGTTCGGAGTACAGCTTTGTCCTACGCTCACCGAGCAATTAGCGGTTGCAGTTTGAGATCCGGAAGTAACAAGCACTGTTGCTGACTGCGTTCCCGAACCGCTGATATTATTATTACAGGTCGAACCGACACCGGTACAAACACCGGACCATGAATATGTATAAGCTCCCGATCCTCCGGTTGCGGTAGCGATAAACGTAGCTGCTTGGCCTGAGGTTACAGAGCTTGGAGAAGAAGTACACGAAACCGCAAGGTTCGGAGATGAAGGCGAAGTTACTGTCGCACTGCAATTTGCAGTTGCGCTTTGTCCTCCTGAAGTAACCGTTACTGTTGCAACTTTTGATCCTGCGGAAGGATAGGTTTGCGAAACAGTATTTGAAGCACCGGATAAGCCTTCTGTGCCCGTCCATGAATACGTATATGCTCCGGTTCCTCCTGAAGCTGTTGCGGTCCATGTGGTTGCGCCACCTAACTGAACGCTAGCCGGACTTGCCGAGCAAGAAGCCGAAAGATTTGGTGTTGGCGTACTAACAGTTGTACTGCAATTAGCTGTTGCGCTTTGTCCTCCGGAAGTTACTGTAACTGTTGCTACTTTTAAACCTGCTGATGGATATGTTTCTGATATGGTGCTTGAGGCTCCGGACAAACCGTCTGTGCCTATCCATGAATATGCATACGACCCTGTTCCTCCGGAAGCTGTTGCAGTTAGTGTAGCTGAGCTACCCAATTGAACGCTCGCCGGATTTATCGAACAAGAAGCTACAACGTTCGTCTCTTGAGTGCAATATGGACCATCGTTATGTGTGTATGCAAGATCCATTTGGTCGATTCCATCAGCCGAGTGAGAATAATAAGTTCCATAATAGAAATCAATCTGTGATGAACAATTTGGGATTCCAACACTCGCGTTACCAGTAGAGTGCGCCGGTATGTTTATCGACACTTGTTGATATGTGGTCTGATTTGCATAAGACCCATCGAGTTTATTATAAGAAGATAGCGTTGCCGGCATCGCACAATCGCTGTCATTTACTATCGTGCCGTTTGCTGTACTACCAGATATAGATACGCTTCCGTGTATCCTTCCCGCATTTCTGTCGTTTATAAATTCTGCAAGAGACATTTGCGATCCGTTAGTACACGCAAAAGCCGTTCCGGCTAACGAAGTAAAAACAACGACTAAAGATAATATTAAACTAAAAACTATCCGGTTTCTTAATCCTCCTTCCCTCACATTATTGTATAGATTATTATTCATATTTTTTACTCTTTAATATTCTGATATTACCATAACAAGTATAACATGTCAAGCACTAATACCCTCTTTAACTATTAAGCAAAACAGCCTCGACGGTTATCCTCTGATAATCCTTTCCCGGCGGCCAACAGCTGATTAATGTCAAAACATTGCTGTCTAGCGCAGCTGCATCTTCCGGAACGTCCGCTCCCCTCTTAATTATTGTTTTTTGCCTTACTGCGTAAGTATATTGTTTGTTGTTAAGATCAATGGAAATCGTGTCTCCGGCAACCAATTTATCCAGGTCGGTAAAGACCCAATCATGTTTTATTGTCGGCCATCCCGGAGGCGCCGAATGACCCAAGATTATAATCTGACCGGTTTGACCGGGGTAAACCGATCCCGGGTAATAAACTACCCCTAAATCAAGATTTTTAGCTAATGATTCCTTATTGGTGCTATCGGCAAAAATTATAGGCACAGAAATGGATATTTTCGGAATTTCCAACGTATTCTGTTTGTCTGTATAGTTTGTTTTTACGTCTTTAATAGCCTGAGTCGCAACTGCAGTTTCCACACTGTGATTTGGATAGAAATAAGCATCAATCGTAGAAGCATCTATTGTAGGATATGGATTAAAAAAATCGCTGACCAATCCTGAAACTTCCTTGTAATTAAAAATCCATGAAACGTCGTTCCAATTTATAATCAAAAAACTTGCCAGATATATCAGTGCTGCGGTTTTCAATATTTTTTTACCCTGCTTTTTGTCCATAAAATACTTCGATATTTATTCGTCTAGATAATTACTTGGTGAGGAATAAGGGAAACTACCAATTCTTTATTAACTAATGCGGTTACAGATAATATAGCTATAATGAGCACCGCCCTAAAGACCAGCTGCTTCTTAAAGGTAGTATTCATGTTGAAAAATATTAATGTAAGGATAATTCCTATCACCACCAGAGAAACCCCATAAGTAATATTCTGCAGTAATTCATTATAATTATATAAAACTGAGTTCAAAATCTTTGCAGGCACACTGTTAGCGCCGCCACCTGTCGAGGCAACTATAGAATTCTGGGATTCGGTAGATTGCGATAAAACTTTTTCTCCGGTACTATTAGCTGAATTCTGTACGCTTGCAGCTTGAGTTCCGGTTGTCTGTGTGTTGCTTGTTTGAGTATTTGTAGTTTGAGTATTATTAGTCTGCGTATCTGTTGCAGAATTGCTCGTAGTCTGAGTATCCGTTGTTTTGGTGCTTGTAGTTTGCGTTTTAGTCGTCGCAACGGGTTTGCTGGCTGCAGGCGTCGGTTTTGCTTTGACCTGAGTCGCCGCTATTGTCGAATTATCTTTTTTTGCGGTAACCACCCTCACCGGTGCCGGGCTGGCAAACTCCTGCACAACAACAATTGCATTATTAGGGCCGAACCCCTTTAACACCGCCGTTCCAACTTCCGTGTAATTAGGATTTGTAATATTAGCTTTGTGCGATGGTGAATTAAGCCATGCGTCATACACCTCCTGCGAGTCATAAAAACCTATCGCCAAGTTTTCGCCGGCATATTTATAGACATAACCTGCTTTTACGAACCAAGCCCATGGAGTAATACCGGTAGGGCTGACGTGATCGAAATATTGATCCTGCTGCATATTATCAGCCTTCAGCTGAGCGGCCTGATCCAGTTTTTGGCTTTCCGTCAACGGCTGCAAACCTATTGATTGTCTTGTCTGATTAACAAAGTTCTCCAAGGTAGATTTGGTAATATCTGCAAAAAACACATTTTGCGGGATATTAATTGAGACTAAAACTGCAGTAATCTTTAAAAATAAAAGCAAAACAACGCAATAAAGCAGAATATCACTCTGCAGAAATTTGGACTTATAATTGTTGCTTTCCGAGGGCAGTATCAAATGTTTTATCTTATCAAAAACATATTCTACTGTGTCCTCTTTTAAAGAATAATCCATGTTTTTTATATACTAATTATACATTAATCATAATGCTTTGTCAATAGTGACAGGATACCGCTCGCCTACTCTAATTCTGCCACAATTAAGACGGCGCCACAACAAAAAAACCGCGATAAACGGTTTTTTAAATTTACTTTTTCCGGCTAGTTACCGCAGGTATTATTGTCACAAACGATTGCCCTATCATTAGGCCTCAAATCGATATATTTCAAATTTTTCAAATCATCAACGGGAATTCCCCCGCTTAACAGCGAACTCAACTTTGTAATCTGCAGATTTATGTCTGCTCCCGAGCTTAAATCGAAATATGCCCGCCAATTTGCGCTGGTGGTGACATTTAATCTTTCGGGGCTGGCAATTAACGCCTCCTTAATATCTATATGCAGGTCGTCTTTTATCGCCTTCTGAATGTCATATATCGCATTTATTATATTCTGATTTACCACTTGCTCGCCTGTAAAAACCTGTCCGTTTTCTACCGTTTGTCGCACGATAGTAACGTTCACCGGCGCCACCGACAACGGATCAAAAATAATTCCGTTTTGATCTATTAAAAAACACCTTTCTTTGCTGTCGCAAAAAACACCAAGAGGCTTTCTTTCAGTAATACCAAGAATTATGGTCTGGGGCAGCTTTTTGTTAATGGTCAACTTCTCTATTGCAGGAAATTTTTTCAAAATATCGCTGCTTATTTTTTCTTTATTGACCAAAAAAATACTTCTTGAAACTACCTTAAAGCTGCCCCAATCTATCAGCCCCGTATTAGAATAATCAAAAACAATATTTTGCAGATCTTGAGTATTTATTTTAACATTCCCAGAAACCACGATATTTTTAAGCTGAAATCCGGAATAAAAAATTGCAAAATAAAATCCGGTTAATAAAACCGCCAAAAACAACACAACGCCCCAAAACCACGGCTTTTTTAATACTGATTTTTTAGGCCTGGTCCTGCTGATCTTAGATTTTATATGTTTTTTCCTATAAGACATAATATTTTTTCTACAAACTCCTCCTCATCTTCCTTATACTTTCAATCATATAATTAATCCAATATTTTTTGGATATGACAAAATCCTGGGTTTTAACATAATTCTTTTTATACCCGCCGAAACCCATTTTAAACAGTGAAAGACCCGCCCATGGATGCTTGGACTTTTGTGCATCTTTTTCCGTTTCTACGTCCGGAGCAATCCCCCAAAAATTATATGTTCTGCATCCCCTGTTTTTTGCCTCTTTCATCGCCTGCCACTGCAGTAAATATGATACCGGAATTTTATTATATTTGGAAAGCGATCCGGAATGATGATAAAAACATATATTCTGCCAGAAAACAAAAATGGCGGCGGAAACAACTTCCCCTTTATATTTCCCCAAAAATATCATAATCTGCTTATCCTTGATAAACGAATTAAATTCAGCCTGCAGATACTTTTCAGAAAAAACTGTGAAGTGGTGCCTCTTTGCAGTTTCAAGATAAACCGGCCAAAAAAGCTTAAGATCTTCAACTTTATCGCTTGAAACAATTTGTATGTCCGGATTTTTTTCCGCCTGCCGTATCAAATACCTGGTCGTCTTTCTCATATTCGCCAGAAGCTTTTCCTCCGGCAATGTTATATCAAGCTCCCAGGTTACCTCGGGATGCATGTGTATTGGGGCCTGCCTAAAACCTAAATCAGTAAAAATATCGTTGTTATTTTCACTCTCCGAAAAAATAGGAGAAATTCTTATAAAACTGGCTTTCTCTTCTTTTGCCACCTGACTCAATTGCACCAATAACAATTCCAAAATTTCTTTTTTATCTTCAGCTGTAACACCCTCAAGGACAACAGGCCCATGCGGGATAAACAGAAACGTTCCTCTTCTGGCTGAAATTTTCAGGACCAACGCGGCGCCTATTAGTTTTTCCTGATTATATACGCCAAATCTCCATATTTTGTCTCCCATCAGGCTGTTAAAATCTCCCCAGTTCCAGGACTGTAAAAATGTCTTTTCCGCGCATCCCAAAAGAAAACTATCCCATTCCTCCTTATTTATTATTTCTTTTAATTCCATTATTTTAAAATTTCCTTTAAAATTTTATACTGATCATCAAACATAACTCTATTTTTCTGCGGATCTTTTCCGGAACTTTTTGGATAGACCGTATCATCCTTACCCAAAAAGACAAAATCATTAAATGCCTCTCCATGCATTTTTGCAGTTTTTATTAATTCTTCACTAACAAAGCCTATATAATTACTAACCTCCCACTTCTCGTCATTTTCTATAAAGTCAACTTTATCCAGCAGTTTAATCGTTGAAAAATCAAATTTTTTATAAAATGCTTCTCCCAGCTCTTCTTTGCATTCCCTCATAACCGCGTCCATTGCACTTTCTCCGGAATCGATTCCTCCCGCCCATGTTGCCTGGCAAATATATGGAGAAGAGTCGTTTGTAAATCTTCTTTGTGAGGCTATTTTGCCCTTATTTGCCCCGTCACTTAATAATAGCCAAACAGAAACAGTTTTCTTTATTACCATATTTTATTGTTATATTTCATTCTAACAAAAAAATACGCCTTCGGAAAGAAGGCGTGTTTTTGTTTATTAAATATGAGCAGATTCCTTGATTAGCTGCTTCCTAGTATTTAGTTTAGCTTGCCAGTATTTTAATTGGTTTTCTGCATCAGCTATTTCCCCACTTAGCTTAGTTAAATTATCCCGATCAGCAGCCCTAGAATCCAACTCTAAAGTTGCTTTTTCTTCCAACTCTAGTGCTGCTTTATTTTTCGATATCTCTGCTATTTTAGCCTCGATAAACTGGGACTTTTCGATTCTTTTATTCTGCGATTCTTGATCTCCATGCTCTGTCGCAGATCCAACCAACAAACCACCAGATCCGATATCTTCGAGGATTATCCATTTCCTTCCCGCTATCGAAAATTGCTCTCCTTCTCTAAAATCCTGCCTCTGTAACTCAACTAACTCTGCTCTATTTACCGGCTTTGTCTGACCCTTATCATTACCGACGACAACACGGCTATTATCCCTTTTATCATCTTCTAAAACCTTCCATCCGCCCTCTTTCCATGGGGGAATTCCTTTTTTTTCATCTCCGGTTCTCATAACACTCACCTCTGCGTCTTCTCCCACAAAATCAACTCTTTCCTCGACAGCCTCTGTTCTCGCGGTCTCAGGATCACCTACAATAAATGGCCCTTTTTTTTCTCGATTCATAAATTTATATTTTACTTATATATTTATATTATACAACTTATTTAAATCTTGTCAACTGATTTAAGGAATTTAACAATTCTTTCCGCGTCCTTTTCTGAAATGTTTATGTGCGTTGGCAAATTTAATGTTCTTTTAGCCAAATCCTCCGCAGTCCTGCAACTTCCGGCCATATAATGTATATCCTCTATTTTTGTATCAAACGGAGCTATCGGGGTTGTGTACCAGTCTCCCAAAAGGATATTTTGCTTATGCCAGGCCTCATAAATTATTTCATGAGCTTTCGGATGCTTTACGGTAAATCTTAAAAAAACATTCTTTCTTTCAGGGAATCTTTTAGGCAATTCAAACCTCGGGGCACCCGCTTGCGGGTCGTTTAAATTCTCGTAATAATAATCGGCGATTTTTTGCCTATGCTCATTGAATCTATCCAGTTTATGAAATTGACTCAAGGCCATTGTAGCCAATGCGTTAGGCAGGGCCTTTGGAAAATAATCAGGCCTCTGTCCAATTTTCTCTTTCCACGAAACGGCTTTGGATAAAATATGCAGCCATTGAGATAAAACCAAAAATATTTTACCCAAATCCAATAAATTATAAACTGGCAAAATTACATAACTCAATAGTATTGGATGAAGTATCTGCTGAAATATCCAGAAATTGGAGGGCTGGCCAAATTCTTTCTGCAATTCTTCAAGTTTTTTTCCGATTACGTCATCATTTGTCACAGCCATCCCGCCATATACAGAAGAAATAATTTTATCACGGGAAAAACTGAAAAAAGCCGCCTTACTATTTGCTCCAACCCTTAATCCTTTAAATTCGGCCCCTAGGGAATGAGCACAGTCTTCAACTAGTATCAGATTATTGGCCCCACAGATAGCTCTAACCTCGTCCATATTGCAAGGTTGCCCAAAAGTGTGCTGAACTACCACAACGCGGCTTTTAACGTTAATTTTGGCCTTTAAATCATCCAAATCGATGTTAAAATCGTCCTTTGAACAATCCACATAGACCGGCTCTAAATCAGCCCACAAAACCGGGTTTGGCACTGCATTACAGGTAAAGGCCTGCAACAACACCCCGCTTCCCTGTTCCATACCTACGCGTGTCGGCAGGTTAAGTGCTTTCAAAATTGCAAAAAAGGAGCTCCTTCCCGAATTAAAAGAAACGGCATATTTTACACCCAAATATTCCCTGAACTCGCCTTCCAAATTTTTTATCGCTTTTCCTTTTTTCCAAAGCCACGGCCGAATAATTAAATTCAAAGCCAGATGCAGATCATCTTTTTCAACGTTCGGCGACAGCGATATTGAAATGGGCTTGAAATAACTCATACAATTAACATATCAATTAGCTTACCGGGGACTCTGCCTTCCAATAAAACCGCGTCTCCCGATTTACATAAAAGCGTAATCATAGAATAAATATCTTGCGGCTTGTCGCACAATAAAATATTCTTTTCCTGCATTCCCGCTCCTACGGCTCCGCGTTTTATGCTTTTAAATTTATCCTTGCTGGTAATTATTGCCAGGTCGCATACCTCTCCAATTTTTTTACCAATTTTTTCATGTATTTTTGCCGAATCTTTCCCTAACTCAATCAGGCATGGCATAGCTATGACTTTCTTACCGGAAAAAACAGACAAATATTCCAAATCGGCAAAAACTCCATCGGGATTTGAAGAATACGAAGAATCTATGACCTCGATGCCGTGCTTGCCCGTCCTTAAAACCATTCCCGCATGTTCCGGCAAAATGCTTTCGCATGCCTCAACTGCTTCGCCAAAACCTACGCCCAGCTCTTTAGCAGTTAAAATGGCGCCCAGAAGATTTTGTACATTCTGCTTTCCTAAAACATTAACATTGAAATGCGCCATTTCCCCTTTTTTATCTACGGCTACAAAGGAAACGTAATTTTTATGGACAGAAACGCCATCTGACCAGATATCAGAATCTATTATTTTATTGCTTAGGCTGTAAATTTTTTTATTTAAATGCTTATACTCTGTTTTTTTGTAGAGATCCAAACAATACTTATTATCTCCATTTATTACCAGGATTCCGTCCTTAGGCAAGGCGGCAGCCAATTCTCCTCCGCCCTCTGCAGACAATAAATTTTTAAGCGAGCCGAAAAGCGCCATATGCTGTTCATTTACACCCGTCACCACTCCTATTTTAGGCTTTATCATATTGCAAACTTCCCTCACCTTACCCTTATTGTATGCACCGACTTCAGCGATAAAAATCTGGTGGCTTGGCTCCAGGTCCTCCAAAATACATTTTGCGATGCCCACTTCAGAATTTTGGTGCTCTTTCGTAGATAAAACCTTAAACTTTTGCGAAAGTATTTTGGTCAGAAATTCTTTAGTCGACGTTTTCCCGTAGCTTCCGGTAATTACAATAACTATCAGCCCGCTGACGGATTTTATTTTTTCTATTCTATTCCCGGCTCTTCTAAGAGTATTGTTTCTTACGGCTACAAAAAATGGCTGGAATATGAGCACAACCGCTGAAATAAACAAAGGGGTTAATATATCAAAAATTAAAAGCCAAATCGGCTGGACTGAACTTCTCATCCCTATCATCCGGATTAAAAATACGGCAACGAAAAAGAATGAAGCCACAGTTAAGAATATCGTTTTTAGGGTTGCGGCCGGTCTTTTAAAGTTATTTCTATAAATATTTCTTAAAAAAATAACCGCTTCAGCCAAATACAAAAGAATCAACACGCAAAATAAATATGAATACGGCACGATGACAGTCAGAAATAATGCCAGCAACACAACTTTAAAAATCTGCTCGTAACTAAACAGCAGCTTTTTACCTTTGTGCGTCCTAAAGTGGTCTATAAATCTGCCGACGTGGTATTCTTTCAACTGCCATAAATATATCCAAAACAAAACATATTTCAGCATCCAGACAGACCATAGCGCATCTAAAAATAAATGTATGTTATACATTTTCTATAATTTTCTCGGCTAAAACTTCCGGCAATTTTTTATGCATCAAATGATCAGCTCCCGGAATAACCACCAATTTTGAATTTTTTATCTTTTTCTCTATTAAATAAGCATCCTCAATTGGCACAGACTGATCTTTGTCTCCCCAAATAATGATTGTGGGAACCTTGATAAAAGGAAGATTAAAAGAGACGTCATCACCTATCACATTCAGATATGTTTGCTTCATTATACCTTCAGCATAAAGATAATCGCTTTTTCTGATTATAAACTTATAAACTGCTTTCCTGAAGAAACTATAGTAAGGTAAAAAATAAAATAGCTTAACAAGCTTTGATATTTTAGCTGAGAAGTTTTTCTGGGTTGTTTTTTTTCTTATTACTGCAGCTGCCGTCAAAAAAAGCTTCTGCACTCTTTGAGGATACTTCACGGCGATTTTTGCGGATAGCGCACCCCCAAATGAATAACCAAGCAAATAAAAATCCTGTATACTAAGAGCTTTTGTAAATTCTTCGAACCAATTCACATAGTTGTTAACCGTCCACGGCTTTTCCAACTTATCGCTTGATCCAAATCCGGGCAAATCCGGGACAATAACCTTAAACCCCTTTTCGGAAATTATTTCAGCCTCTTTTATCCATCTGTCAGAAGCTGACCCCCATCCGTGCAAAATTATAAATGGCTTACCCGAACCAAAAATTAAGTAATTTATTTTAACTCCGTTGATTGTAATTTCCATTATTTCTTTATTACTTTAAATCCGCAATATTTTTGTAAAATCTTAGGAACCTTTATCGAACCGTCTTTTTGCTGGTAATTTTCCATTATCATTATCAAAATTCTCCCTATCGCAAAGGCCGTTCCGTTTAAGGTGTGTACAAAGCTGACCTTTCCAGCCCTGTCGCGATACCTTATATTTAATCTTCTTGCCTGAAAATCCGTGCAATTTGAAGTTGAATGAGTTTCTCTATACTTCTGTTCCGAAGGTAACCAAGCCTCGATATCGTATTTTGATGCTGCAGGTCTTCCCAGGTCTCCGGTACAAATATTTATAACCTGATAAGGTAAGCCAAGGGCCTTCATCAACTTTTCTTCAATCGATAACAATAATTTATGCTCGTCTTTAGACTCCTCTGGTTTTGAAAACACAACCATTTCCAATTTATCAAACTGGTGAACTCTTAAAATTCCTCTTGTGTCTTTTCCGTAGCTTCCGGCCTCTCTTCTGAAACAAGTTGAAAAGGCCACATACCTTAACGGCAAATCTTTCTCGTTTAAAATCTCATCAGAATGCATCGAGACAAGGGATTGTTCCGAGGTTCCAACTAGATACATTTTGTCTTCGGGTAGGTAATAGGCTTCTTTTTCGTCTGTTGCTTCAAAATATCCCGTTCCGCGAGCCATCTGATCCTTTAACAAAACAGGCGGGATTACGGGTATAAAACCTTCTTTTGTCGCAGTATCCATCACCAATTTTACCAGCGCGAACTCAAGTATCGGCAACTGTCTTTTAATATATCCGAATCTGGCTCCGGCAACTTTGCCGGCCCTTTCGGTATCGATTAAGTCCAGGTCTGTTCCCAGCTCCATATAGTCCTTAGGCTCATGAAACATAAACTTAGCAGGCTTCCCCACTTTTCTTAAAACAATATTTCCGGAATCATCTTTTCCAACAGGCACGTCGTCAAAAGGGATGTTTGGCAACACCAACAAAAAGTTTTTCAATTCTGCATCAATTTTTTCCAGCTCCGGCTCCATCGATTTTACCTTGTTCTTAATCTCCTTTGCTTGAGCTATCAAAACCAAATTGTCCTTTCCTCCCCTGCTGATTTTGTTTTGTTCCGCTTTTAACAATTCGAGTTCGGTCAGCATTTCCCTCTTTCCCTTGTCTAACGCTAAAATCCTATCAATATCAATTTTGACATTCTTTTTTTCGCAGGCCTCCTTAACCTTTTGCGAATTTTCTCTTATAAAATTTATATCAAGCATAGTTTTAAATTTATTATTTTATTCAGCTTTAGTTTTTTCACCTAATTTTCTGAATGAGCCCTTTCCATATGTTTTTTCTATCAGTCTGGCAACTTTTAGTCTTCTACCCGTGAAATGTGCCTCTGCGAACATGCTAAAAATATCCTCTACTGATTTAAATTGCTTTGGATTTTTATGCCAGACGTCTTTTATCAAATCCCATAGTTCTTTTCGTTGTTCTTGGTATGAATAATCTTCCGCACGCCATCTCGTAACACTCTCACCTCCAATCTTTTCCATTTTTTCCGTACACCCCATAATCTCTCCAGCGGCGACTTTATCCTTAATGCGCGACCGTAGATTATTTCTTTTTCTTATTTCTTCGGCTAATGCAGGGATTGATCCAAAATATTCTTTATCGAATCTTTTTGTAAGCTCTTCCGTCAGCGCCTCTTCAATATCATTAAAATAAAATTCGCTACCGTTGAGATAAGATTCACTATCTTTATTTTCTCCGACCGCTGTCGAAAAACCTTCTACCCTACTTAACATTTGTCCACCCTTTTGATCAAAGTTAATAGATTGAAACGCATAAAAGTGTATCAATTCATGTGTGACAACCTTTGCAAACTTTAGATAACCTTCATCACTTCTTGGGTGCACAGTAATCAGTTGATTATCTGGCCAATATTTTCCTCCGAATACTCCAAGTATTCCCTGCATCTGCCCTTCAGACAATTTATCTCTATCTACAACATGTATGTGTTCGGGCGTTATTTTCAGGGCAGTGCCTCTATATTTTTTAATAAAATCTGCCATATCAGTCAAAATACCATTTATTATTTCCACTTCTTCTGGGGTTTTCTCTCGTTCTAATCTTGAAACTGTTTGCTCATCAAAAAGTTCAGTCTTGATATCACTTAAAATTTCCTTTTCTTTTTCAGGTGGAACGTTGGCGACCCTCATTATTCCGGAGGTTCTCTCTGGCTCCTGAGCTTCTTCGTCTCTTTTTATTTCACCAATTACCATTTTATTGTTTTGGTTTCATTAATGGGAATATTTGGCAATCGCGGGCCGGTTTATCCATTAAGAAAGAAAATAGCCTCTCTGACACTCCGAATCCGCATGTAGGAGGCATTCCATGCTCTAAGGCTTCGATAAAATCTTTATCATACATCTGAGCCTCCTGATCTCCTGCGTCTCGAAGCTTTTGTTGTTCTGCAAATCTTTCCTCCTGGTCTATAGGGTCATTAAGCTCCGAATATCCGTTTCCATTTTCAGATCCGGCTAAAATTATCTGGAATCTCTGCACCAATTTCGGATTTTTTTCATTCTTTTTAGCTAAAGGCGAAACCTCTATCGGAGTATTAATCAAAAATCCCGGCCCTCCAATTTTTTTCCTGCAAAATTTCCACAAACTATCCATTCCTCTGGCGCGGTTGAATCCTTTTCTCTCGTAATCAATTTTTAAGCTCTGCAAAGCTTTCTCCATTTCCGGCAAAGAAGCCTCTAAAATATCAACTCCCGTGTATTTGCTTACAGTTGATACATAATCATATTTTTCCCATTTCTTTTCCAAATCGACATCAAATCCCCTGATTTTAAACTGCAAAGTCCCAAAAGTCTTCTTGGCGACATATTTATACATCTCTTCGACTAAATCCATTCCCTCGTCGCTATCGGCATATGCCCAGTAAAATTCCATCTGCGTATAATCCTGCAAATGTTCAGAGTCCATTCCTTCATTTCTAAATTGCCTGCCAATTTCAAAAGTTTTCTGGAAACCTGCAACCATTAATTTTTTCTGCCAAAGCTCCCCCATAGAAATCCTAAGGTAAACGTCCATATCCAAAGCATTGTGATGAGTTATAAATGGCTTTGCGTCAGCTCCGCCGGGCGTAGATTCCAAAACCGGGGTTTCAACTTCGAGAAAATCTCTCTTTACCAAAAATTCCCTCATAGAATTCCAAAAAATAGCCCTTTTTTGAATCATATCTTTAACTTCCGGATTGAAGATAATGTCCAAATATCTTTTCCTTAATTTCTCCTCAACGTCCTGAAGCCCGTGCCATTTCTCAGGTAAAGGCAACAATGCTTTTGAAAGCATTTTATAATCTTCCGCCTCAATTGTTTTCTCTCCACGGGCAGTTGTAAATAATGTTCCTTTTATTTCAACAAAATCAGCAATATCAAAAACATCCATGAAAAATTTGTATCCCTTCTCTCCTATTTTATCTTGTTTTATAATCGCTTGAATTTTTCCTGAACCGTCATTTATATCCAAAAAAGTGGCTCCTCCGTGCCCTCTTTGAGCCATTATCCTGCCCGCCAGAACAACCGTCTTTTTATCCGTAGACAATTTTTCAAATTTTTCCAAAACTTCTGATATTGTGTGCGTTCTTTTTGTCTTTGCCGGGTACGCTAAAATGCCGGCATCTTGTAGCTTCTTTAATTTGTCTGCTCTTGTTTTCCTTAACTCTTCAATTGTTGGCATAATCGGTGGTTATTACTAGAATATTAATATTTATTAACTCATAATAGCAAAATTGACGGAACGGGTAAACCCTTGACAAAATGACAATATAAACGTAGAATCAATGTACAAGTCAGGACAACAATTAATGGTGGCAATGCCACTGGAAGGAAGGATTCGTGAAGAGTTCATTGAAAAATTGGTCGGCAGTGTTGGTTTCGTTGCTTTTCGTTATCACCCTGGTTGGATGCGAAGGCTCCGGCAACGGCAATAACGACAACAACACCACCACGATTACGAACAATCACCCGGGTGGCGGAAGTTCCTCGAGCAGTTCGAGTTCCTCCTCAAGCTCCGGTGGCGGCGGAACGGGCAACAGTGCAAGCTCCGGTGGCGGAGGATCCTCGAGCTCAAGCTCTTCGAGCAGTTCGAGTTCCACCGTGGCTCCGCCTATCAGCAGTGCTGAGGTCATTGTCATGAACAGCTCTTCGTATGCTGTTAATGTCAACGGCGTGATTATCCCCAGCGCAGATTCCCATACGTGGAACTTCACCGGAAGCTTCACAATCACGTTCGATACCTTGGCCGGGTATCCGGATTCCGTAACCGTTTCCGGTGTCGGTGAGCATCATGCCAACATCTATAACAACAGCTCCGTTCCAGGAACAGTCCAAATATGGAGCAAGGAGCGAGAGCAACGGGAGTAACGAGCAAATGGACAAGTGGTCCAAGGCGCACACGAAATTGTGCGCCCTTTTTTTTACAAAGATTATTTCTTACCCGAGAAATACAGCCTTCTATATATTTTCCTGATGAAGGGTGCGGGTCGCTTATGCTGTTTTGCTAGAATAATAAGTCAAACAGTTTATAATTCTATTTCTTTCCCGAGAAATACCAATTCAACACGTCATGAGCTACGGGCAACGTAACAGCTCCCAACCCGTTAACATCTTCGGCGGTTACGACTAAAACAATTTGAGGTTTATCATATGGAGCAAAAACCGAAGACCAAACATTATAATGGCTGGCTTGTCCTATTTCGGCCGTACCGGTTTTTGCGGCAACCTGGACAGGCAAGTTGTTCAACATTGAAGATAGCCCATATGGCTTGTCCACGCCGTCTCTCATCCCCTCTCTGACAATTTCTAAATTTGCGGGATCAATAAAGCCGCTTCTAACTATTTCCGGCCCAAACTCCTGGACAGTTGTTTTTGAATCCCCGGAAACAATTTTATTTACAATTTGAGGCTTATATAAAGTCCCCCCATTTGCGATGGCACAATATGCCGAAGCCACCTGCAAAGGAGTAGTCTCCAAATCGGACTGGCCGATTGCCAAGTTATAAGTATCTCCATCAAACCACGATTGCCCTTTAGCCGCTTTTTTCCATGCAGGATCAGGGATAAATCCGGAAAATTCCCCGGGCAAATCGATACCGGTTTTTTGGCTCCACCCAAAAAGAGAAAGATATTTTTTTATCCTTTGCGGGCCCAACCCTTGCTGGTCTCCGTATCCTCCGCCGACAGTATAAAAATAAATGTTTGAAGAAACGGCAATCGCTTTTCTCATATCAACTAAACCATGCGCTTCGACTCCGCCGTATCTGTAAACTATGCTGGGATCATACTGGCTGTGAACTAAAATATATCCCGGGTCATTAATCTCCTTATCCGGGGAAATTATTTTTTCCTGCAAGGCGGCAGAAGCTTCAAAGGGCTTTATTGTTGAGCCGGTTGGATATTTGGCGGCGATTGCCCTGTCAAAAAGAGGCTGTGCCGGATCGCTTAACATTTTACTGTAATTTGCCTGAGAAATACCGCCCGAAAAAGCATTGTCATCGTAAGACGGGTAAGAGACAAGGGCCAATACTGCCCCGGTTCTTGGGTCCATGGCCACAGCTGCTCCTTTTTTACCTCCCATTTTTTGGATGCTTGCTGCCAGGGAATTATAAAGCTGGGCCTGTAAATCTGCATCAATATTTAACACCAAATTATCTCCGGGCTTAGGTTGCACTAGAGTCTGATTGCCGCCATCAACGCCTATAGCTGATTTAACCAACTTTGATTGTCCGGGATCTCCTCTTAAATACGGCTCATAATATTTTTCTAGACCGGTTTTGCCTATATAATCGCTTATTTCGTATCCGCTTGAGCTTGAGTATTCATCTTTATTTATCCTGCCGGTGTATCCCAAAACCTGAGAAAAAATCGGCCCTAAAACATAATCTCTGGCGGTATTTTGCTGTATTTTGCATCCCTGCAAATCATTTATCTTAGCCTCAAGCAACAAAAGCTTCTCGTGGCTTATGTTGTCCGTCATTAAAACCTCCGAAGAATCTGTATTCTGTATTTTGCCCGTTACATCGTCCGGGCTCAATCCCAATATGTCAGCTATTGTACTTGTTTCTTCAGATATTTTGTCGGAAGAAAAAGAAAAACTGGCCCTGTCGCATATCAAATCATAGGCAGGAGAATTTAGAACAAGCTTTGTCATGTTCTTGTCATAAATTATCCCCCTTGTGGGCACAACCAAATTCACGCTGCCTTTATTATTTTCGGCAACGGTAGATAATTTTTTCCCGTCAACCACCTGAAAATAAAAAACTTTAACGAATAATATTGCAGCTAAAATAAAAAAAATACCGAAAAGAACATAAGAAATTTTTTCTTTAAGCGGCACCTCAAACTTCTTTTCCGACAAACCAAGCTCCTCCTCTTTAGAATGAGCCAATCTATCTAAAAAAACCTCCTGAGGTTCGATATCAAAATTTGAATTTTTTATTCTATAACTCTTCATACTTTATTATCTCAGTGCCTTTTTCCCCAGCTTTTTAAAAATCCAGAATCCAATGACTGCAAAAACCGTATTATAAGCTATGCCCGCAATAAAACTTAAATTAAAACTCATTAAAATGTGCGATGGATCTATAAACTGCAGGTATGCCATGGCTAAAACCCTATAAACTATAAAAAACACGATAAAAAGCGGCAAAAAATGAGCGAAAGGGTAGCTATCGGCCATATTTTTGAGAGAAGATTGTGTTTTTTTAAGCATAAAGCCTATAGCCATAAGTACTACAATAGATACACCTAAATAGGCATACGAAGAAATGTCCAACAAGATGCCTGCTATCGCCGATAAATAAATAATCTGATAATTTCTGTCTTTTTTAACAAAAAAAGCGAGCAGAAAAAATAATATAAAGACCAGATTTGGCGTCGCTCCGAATAAACTGTAGTGCACAAAAAAACTATTTTGTAGCAAAATAAAAAGATAAAAGAGGATAATTATAAACAGCGGTTTCTGCCACATTTCAGTTAGCCTGTTTGTAATTTTTAATCACAAACAAATTATCAGTAGTTTTAACATCAAAAAATAAATTTAATTGAGCCTGCTGAAAGGGCTTTTGGTCATCTTTTTGTTTCTGTATAATTTCCCCCACCAGCAGATCCTTAGGGAAAGACTTCTCTATGGCTGAAGTCACTAAAACATCTTGCGGATTAATTTCACTGCTGATTGGGATCAGATCCAAATAGGCGTTTAATCCTCCGCTTCCTTTTACGACGCCATCAATTTCCGGGGCAACAGCATCACCCGTTTGCGCAGTAAGATTTTGCTGAACCTTAACATTTATAACGCTATTTTTATTTGAAATAAGCATCACGTCTGAAAAGTTTTTATAAACCTTCAAGGTTTTACCGAAAAGAACGCCCTGCTGGCTTATAACCGGCATTCCTACGGCGATTCCATCTGCTGATCCCTTATTTATAGAAAGAATATCGTTGTTCAGCCCCGAAACTCCGGCCATAACAAGCTTAAATCCGCTGTTTTGACATGTTGCGGACACATCGCTTTGTGCCTGGTTCCCCTGTTCGATTGACTGCAAGGCGGCAATCTGTGAAAGTAATTTTTGATTTTCGTCCTTAAGCCCGATATTTTCTTTTGATAAAGTTACCCCGTTAAACAAAGAGCCGATAATAAAAGAAGAAGACTCTCCCGCATTCCAAAAAGTTTTTTGGATAGGAGCGGACGCTGTATAAAAATAATTTTTAATGGGAGAGCTGAAAATATTAAATATAAAAATAAAAAATAAAAGAATAGCGCCACCAATTAAAATTCTCAGCCAATTTTTATTTTTGTGTCTTATGGAAAAGTTTTTTACTCCGTTCATATTTTGTATTATTCGTTTCACCCATTTTACTCCCTGATTATAATTAATGCAAATTGCAAAAAAAAGCCGGGTTTATAACCAGGCATGGACTAGAGTATGGCAAGCCGATACTTGTTGACTCCGCGTTCCGGAACCGACAAACCGGCCACCAATTGATCGGCAGATAGATCTGTGCCATTGACAACCTGCCCAACAACGATTTTATCGCCTGAAAGAAGAGGATTTCCCGCGCAGACAAACCATGTACCTATCGGGCATAATGCCAAATAGCCAATGCCCAAATTTTCTTCGGCAAGTAGTTGACCAAATTGTACCCGCGTCATCTCTTTAACAGGATAGCTTGCATATTTTTCCCGTGCTGCGAGCACCCGAGAGACATTCACGATATGAGCAACCACATAAGCGGACTGAAGCCTCGCTTTTTCTGCCTGTATTGCCGCTACCAAAGCATCGGCTTGTGCGCGCGGAGTCATTTTGTAGAAAAAACGACCGATCCTCGTATCTCTGATTCTCATATAATCCGTTCCTTCCTTTGTTTTCAAGTTGCAAAATAGGTAGTGCAGACCAATGCCCGAGCAACGCCGGTTCCCCGGCCAGAAACGGCCTTAGACCACGCCCATTGGCGGATAACGGTACGACCAAACCTGCATTGTAGCATCCCGTGGCGCCAATGAACGAGAATCCCTATCTCACTCGAACCATATCTGATTAATCTGCACTACATACATCCCATACTACATAACTTATAAAATTATTGCAACAAAAAAACCGACTTTTTAGGATCGATTTTTATGATTAAATACTCTGGTGACGATTACCTACTCTCGCGCAAAGCACTACCATCGGCCTTGAGGTATTTCACTTCTGAGTTCGAAATGGGATCAGGTGGGACAACCTCAGTATAATCGTCACCGGAATATTCAATCTCTATTTCCGGTTTGCATTCACAAAATAATAAGATCTATAAAATCTGTATCTATTAACTTACGCTAAGAAAATGAAGGATATACTCAACTTCTGAGTATATCGAAGGATAAAATGATTTATTAGTACTCCCCGGCTGAAGGCATTACTGCCCTTACACCTGGAGCCTATCAACCCCGTAATCTGCGGGGAATCTATGAGTTCTCATCTTGGAGTTAGTTTCACGCTTATATGCTTTCAGCGTTTATCTATTCCCGACGTAGCTACCCAGCGATGCCGCGGGCGCGACAACTGGTACACCAGAGGTCAGTTCGTTCCGGTCCTCTCGTACTAGGAACAAATCTCCTCAAAACTCCACGCCTGCAGTAGATAGGGACCAACCTGTCTCACGACGGTTTGAACCCAGCTCACGTAACTTTTTAACCGGCGAACAGCCGGACCCTTGGGAGCTGCTTCACCCCCAGGATAAGTTGAGCCGACATCGAGGTGCCGAACAGAGCCGTCGATATGGACTCTCGGGCTCTACTAGCCTGTTATCCCCGGAGTAGCTTTTGGCTGATGATCTTCGTGTTTTCTATGAAATACACGTCGGTTCACTAAGTTCTGCTTTCGCAACTGCGCGACATAGCCGTCTTGCAGTAAAGCTGGCTTCTGGCTTTGCCCTATCGCTTCGATTTCCATCCGAAGCTAGCCAACCTTTAAACGCCTCCATTACTTTTTAGGAGGCAAGTGCCCCACTTAAACTGCCCATTAAACACTGTCACCTCAGTTAAGAGGATTAGAATATTAATTTCTAAAAATGGCTGTTTCATCGGCGACTCCACACCATCCGAAAATGATGTCTCAAAGTCTCACCACTACGCTACGTATCAGAAACCAATAACCAATATCTAACTACAGTAAAGCTTCCGGGGTCTTTCCGTCTAGCTGCAGGTAAACAGCATCTTCACTGTTATTGCATTTTCACCGGGCGCCTCGTCGAGACAGTTTTCAAGTCGTTAAGCCATTCATGCGGGCCGGAACTTACCCGGCAAGGGATTACGCTACCTTTGGACGATTATAGTTATCGCCGACGTTCATTGGTGCTTCATTCAGTGAGCCCAAACCTTGCGGCTTGGACCCCCAAACTTAACATTCCAACACTGGTCAGGCTTCACCCCATATACATCCTCTTACGAGTTAGCATGGAGCTGTGTTTTTGATAAACAGTCGCTTGAAAAACGTTTGTTGCAGCCCCTCTTGCGAGGGGCAGGCCATATTGCGAACTTACGGCCACTTGTTTGCCGAGTTCCTTAACGAGGTCTCACCCGTTCACCTTAGCATACTTACGCTTGTCCACCTGTGTCGGTTTGCGGTACGGATTCTTTATTCTATTTAAATAACGATTTTCTAGGGAACCTGCTCGATAAGGTTCGCCGTATAAATACGACTTCCCGTCAATCCTTCTTGCGTCAGATTGCCGACGAGAATCCAATTACTCGCCTTACCTACTAGATTCCGCACTTTATTGAACAAATAAAGAAGGGTAGAAATATTAATCTACTGTCCATCAGCTTTCCCTTTCGGGTTCACCTTAGGACCGCCTAACCCTTGGTTGAATACCATTGCCAAGGAAACCTTGGACTTTCGGTGTGCGGAGCTTTCATCCGCAATGCGGTTACTCAGGCCAACATTCTCTCTTCCTAGCGCTCCACAGTCGGTTACCCTCCTGCTTCGACGCACTAGGAATGCTTCCCTACCACTGAGTGACATTAAAGTCACTTCAATCCGTGTCTTCGGTATTAAACTTTAGCCCCGGAAATCTTTGGCGCATTTCGCCCCTCCAACCGGAAATCCGGCCAGTTTGGGCAGTGAGTTGTTACACACTCTTTAAAAGATAGCTACCTCTAAGCTAACTTCCTGCCTGTCGAGGGCAAAACACTTCCTTCATAACACTTAGTTTAATTTAGGGACCTTAGACTACGATCTGAGCTGTTTCTCTTTTGAGCGCGGAGCTTAGCCCCCGCGTTCTTACTGCCTATCCAATAAATACGGTATTCGGAGTTTAATTAGAAAACCTGGAGAAACTCCAAGGAATTCTATTTAGTGCTCTACCCCCGTACTCTGACGATAGACGCCAGCCCCAAAGCTGTTTCGGGAAGAACCAGCTATTACCAAACTCGATTAGCTTTTCACTCCTTACCACAAGTCATCCAAGAGGATTGCACGCCTCACTAGTTCGGACCTCCCCCCAATTTTCATCAGGGTTCATCCTGCTCATGGTAAGCTCGTCTGGCTTCGGGTCTTGAACATTCGATAAATTCGCGCTATTAACACTCGCTTTCGCTACGCCTGCGCCCCAAAGGGGCTTAGACAAATCAAATATTCAAACTCGTTGGCTCGTTCTGCAAAAAGCACGCCGTCACTCTAATCCTTGCGGACTTCGAGCTCCGACTCTTTGTAAGCAAATGGTTTCAGGTACTATTTCACCGGGGTCAACCCCCTACTTTTCACCTTTCCCTCACGGTACTGGTTCACTATCGGTGATATTGATTATTTAGCCTTGGCCGATAGTTCGGCCTGATTCCTGCCAGGTTGTCATGCCCGACAGTACTTAAGAAATCTAACAAGGAGCGTAAATTTATTTTTAAGTACGGGACTATTACCCTCTATGGTTCCTCTTTCCAGAGTGATTCTTTTAATAAGTCTACCTAAATGCTCTCCCTCGGTGATCATTATCCAAACCTTACTTGCGTAAGATCTAAATAATGCTCCCGACGTTAAATCCTTGCAACCCCAATTATAAAAACTGGTTTAGGCTGTTCCCTTTTCGCTCGCCACTACTAAGGGAATGCGAAAATTCATAATCTCTGCGCGCATAGATCTTATATAAATATAAGATCGAGCACAAAGAATATAAATTTTCATTGTTTTCTGTTCCTCCGGCTACTGAAATGTTTTACTTCACCGGGTACGCTTATCTAACTTGCGTTAGACATAATACTGTATTAACAGTATTGAGTTTCCTCATTCGGAAGTCTCCGGATCAAAGGTTGCTAGCCACCTCCCCGAAGCTTATCGCAGGCACGCCACGTCCTTCATAGCATCAATATCCCAAGGCATCCGCCATTCGCTTATAACCTATCCTTCGATATACTCAATTAATGAATACATCGACGACATTTTCGCCCTTCACGCTTTTTGCGACGTGAAAGGTTGCGTAAGTTTCTAATAGATACAGATTTTATGTATCTTACCTTATTAAACATTTGTAATTTTTAATGGTGAATTAAAAATTTATTTAACAAGATGAACTTATTTTGTATGCTTTGTATTACCTACTCCTAATTAAATATAAGACCCCACGTCTAAAAATTTAATTAGGATACCTGTTAAAAACTGCTAGTAGGCAGTCTTTCATTAAAGAAATTTAACAGGGTCTAATTTTCAAAATACGTCTTCGCTTCCATTTTATCAATTAATCCACGGCTGAAAATATTTTCGAAAAATATTTGCAATCGTGGACCAACTTCTTTTTTTATTCTCTCGCTCCTTCAAAAATGAAAAACCGCTTCTTAAGCGGTCATCTGAAAAAACAAAAATTCAGACTTTTATCCGCTTCATTTTTTAAAATTAAGTATTGTTTTATTTACCATGTAGTCCCAGTATATTCTATAATTAAATCCGTGTCAATAGTGCAACCCGCCTTATGCTCGTTCGGCGGCAAAAACCCAGAAACTGGAGGCAACCTTCGTTGAAAAAAATACAACAAAAGTATTTGTCGCACAATATAATAATACAAACAAAAAACGGTGGCCAAATTGCCACCGTTTCAAATATATAAATTTACTTTCCTTGCCTAGTTCTCCTAGCCTCTCTGCGAGCCCTAAATTCCTTATTCCTTCTAACACCCTCCGGATTATCTTCTGCACTCTCTTTATCCATCTCTCTCTGTCTTTGATCCATATACATTCGTACAACTTCAGCCTTTCCAGCGTTATCTGGCCCAAGTCTTCCAATTAATTTTTGTCTTAATTCTTCCTCAATCGTTTCGGGCCTTTTAGGAAGATCCTTCGATCTTCCGGTCATTGTATAAAAAATCCTTTTTAATTCTCCCCCCATTTCCTTAAACATATCTTTAGTATCACCCCATTCATCACGCTCACGTATCAACATTTCTTGGCCTAGTCTCCTAATATCTTCTGGATAATCCTCGGATGATTTTGGTTTTTCTGGTTCCTTCTCAGCAAAAGCTTTTTTTATCGTATTCCTAGCAATCTTTAATTCACGCGCCGGGCCCTTCTTATCCTCTACGACATCTGCAACGGCAACCTCCGGCCTGGCGCTCTCCGCTGCAGCCATGTCCCTTAAGGCTTCCGTCGTTTTGCCTATTTCTGGATTACCGTCAGCCTCGCCTTCTTGAGTTAACTTTTCTGGATCCTTAGCCATAATTTTATCTAATTTAATAATTGTCTTACATCTAGTTTACCTCTCCAAGCAACTAACCGTCAAGCGCCCTAATGTCGCACAATGGAATAATAAGGCGGAAAAATATTATATACAAATTTGTAAAAAAAGACCCCGCATTTGATGAAGTCAATTGTAGGGCATGGCTTGTTTATTTGATAAAAAATATGACACAAAGAAAAAGAAGCGATGCCGACACTGAGGCACACATCCAGGAAATTAGAGTAAACTCCTTGTCCGTCATTGGTTTGAAGGTTAGGTTCATCGATGTGACTTCGTCGTCTTCGTCAATGGCAAAAAAGTCTTCGCAGGTTCTGGGTGAATCTTTTCTGCCGACTAGATGATACGTGCGCTCCGGGTTTGACATAAACAAACACCCGACAACTTGTTGACCGTCAGATAAAATTTTAAAATAAGGCTTAAGGGTTGGAATCATATTACAAAAACCTAGCAGTGAATAGGATATTTCAAATGCGTTTAGCCATTTACCGGCAGGAAATATCCAAATCGCTGCGACACAAACAAAAATGTTGCTTGCCGGTCCGGCTAAGGAAAAAAGTGCGCTATTGAATAATGACCTGGGTAAATACTTGCTTCCACCCAGTTCGGGGCATCCTACTGCACACCCAAATTCCCTTAACATAAAACGTATACGAACTCGCCGCAACTTACCAAGTGCCATCCTTAACCCGGCCATATGCCAAGTAGAAAGGAAGAACGCTAGGACATGTGCCAGCTCGTGTACAACCCATCCGACAGCTAAACAAACCACAAAACTAATCCAGTTCATTTTTTTCTCCGTGTTTTATTGTCAAAAAAGCTTGTCACAGAATAATACACTAAAATTTACATATTGTCAATATGTGGTACACAAACAAAAAGGCGCGGTACGTACGCGTCTTTCTGCATTAACTTTTCATGCCCCTATTTCCTTTCGGAAACGGGACGGTCAAGTATTAAAATTTTACTTCTCTTCTGTCTTTTTATACATATCAGAAATAATCTTTGCAGCTGTATCCTTTCCGCCAAGTCCGATAGCCAAGCCTACTCCTAATGTCAGTGCACCAACCACACCATAAATGATAGCGGTATAAATTGTTTTTACAAAAAGGCTTGCCGGAAGAAGTAAATCCAGAACTAAGAAGAATGTGAATATCCAGATTGCCCATTTCACAATTGCAGAGGCAACATATCCATAACCGACTTTTAATCTTTCTACTGTTGCTCTTACAACTTTTTCTGCGATATCAGAAATGATAATAGCAACAATGAAGATTAATACAGCCATCACTACGTTTGGCAGATAATCTAAAACTTGCGTCAAAAATCCTGAAAAGCTGGAAAGACCAAGAACATCAACTGCTAATAATAAAGACACTATAACAAAAACCCATTTGAAAATTACTCCGATAAATTCTGAAGGGTTAACTTCGATGTTTGCTCGCTGTAAGGCTCTTTTCCAGCCTTCTTTTTCAAATAGCTTATTAAACTTTACTGACTTTAATAATTCCGCAATTAACCTTCCTATTGCTATAGAAATCAAATAACCGATAATAAAAACTATTACGGCTAATAATAAATTAGCAATAAAGGTTATAAGCTGTTGCAGGAAAGGTTGTATAACTGTTAGAGACCAATCTGTTGTCATAATTTTATTTGTTTTATTTAACTCGTTAATTTATTAACTTGTATTTATATTTTAAGGATCAAATGCGTACCACCCCCGCTTAACCTGTCCGGATGCCGGGGCCGACCTTTAAACCTTAACGTTATATTATTATCCTACTCTGCAGAGGACAAATCAAGCCCTAGGGTGTGGATAAGTGTGAATAACTATATATACCTTTTCCAGGCCTGGAGTCGTGGAATAGAATTAAAAACCTTTTAGCGGAGCGAATTAGGGCAAGATTCAAGGCGCGAGGAGCGAGCCTAATGCCTCTGTGCATTGTGAGCGACGAGCAACGAAGAAGATTGCCCTAATTCGCTACGCCCTTCGGGAAGTCAAAAAATTGCTAATTTCTGCGTTGCGCCTTCGTCGGCGTATCCTACGGATACAACCTCCTTGTCGCAACTTGAACTCATCTAATTTTTTGACTTCTAAAAGTTGTTTATAAATCTATTCCACGACTCTGGCAACGGAATTTCCAGATTTATAGTTTTATCATCCGTAGCCGACTTAAAAGAAATTGCAGTGGCACAAAGCCCGATGCTTCTGTCCGGCAAGGGCTTTTGATTGCTGTATTTTGCATCACCTAGGATCGGGCATCCCATTTGTGACATCTGTATTCTTATTTGATGAAATCTTCCCGTCCTGGGTAATATTTTCAGCAAAGAATATTTTTCATTAGATTTCACGACTTCATATGACAATTCCGCAGTTCTGGTTTTTGTAGCCTTTTTTATTTCCTGCAAAAGCTCCTCATCTGTTTTGTTGGTGAATCCTTCCGCGAAAAAAGATATCTTATTCACCTGCTCTTTTATAACTCCTTTATTTTCTTTTGGTTTTCCCAAAACAACTCCATGATAAGTTTTCTGTATTGTATGATTTCTAAATTGCTCAGACAGCCTGGAGGCCCCCTTTGATGTTTTGCCGAATAAAACAATTCCGGACACCGGCTTATCCAACCTGTGCACCAAACCCAAAAAAACATTCCCCGGCTTATTGTATTTTTCTTTCAAATATTGTTTGACATCGTCCATAAGACAGGCGTCTCCGCTTCTGTCGCCTTGCGTCAAAACACCGCTGGGTTTATACACGGCTATTATGTGATTGTCTTCGTAGAGTACTTTTACGTTCATATTATATTTATTTATTATAACTTAGGTTCTTCCACAAAAAAGAGCCTGCAGGCTCAGACTTAAAAACAAATTTAATTTTCCCAGCCCGAACCATGGCTTTCTTGCCTGTCATTTTTTTGAGCAGATAACGCGCTCTTTATCCTGTCTGCCTCCTCATCAATTACCGGGCCAAAATATTCACCGTTATGTGCATGAGCGCTACTACCTTCGTAAACCGGCTTCTTCTGGTCCAGATGTAAACTAAAATTAAAATTGCTTCCCTGCGCTTTTACGTATGCGTGAAATCTTGGATAGTTGTCGGAACTAAACTTTCTGACCATATTGTATTCATTTTTTTCGTTTGTATCTATTATAATATAGCCGATCCTTCTGGATAGGCCGGAAATACTTTCCTGTAAATCTTTGATAGTAAATTCCATTTTTTGTATATTATGATTACTTATATTATGCCCTAACAATGCAAAAATCAAGTGAAAAAATATAAAAAAAGCCCGCTGTTTTGGTAGCGGGGGCATTTACGGGTCGCCTTCCCATCATTGACCGGGCAGAATGCGTCTTTCGCAGCATCGGCCTAATTTTTGATGTGCCATAATTTGGTTCACCAGCATCGGCGACGGGCAAAGGATCTTTGGAGAAAACCAGTCGAGCCAGTCGAGCCATTTGCTTCGCCTGGAGACAACAATCAGCTTTTGCTTGAGCATCAAATGGATTGCCAGATTAATTCCGGCAAAAGCGCACAAGTCGCGCTTACGCACTTCGCCAAGCAGCCGCTGCATGGTTACTCCACACCATTTTCCGTGACTCACCGAAAATTGTAGAAGCCTGATTGTGGCAGTCTTCTCGAACGAAAACGCGGGGACCGACGGTCCAGACATCGCGTCCAATTTGAGATGCGCGGGATCGCAGGGCATGTCGGGATCCCAGACGTCAAACTGATAGATTCCTTCTGCGACTTGTTTCATGTTAGACTCCTTGTCAAATTACACGCCACTAAGCCAATGGCTGGCATCAAACTTTTTCGATAAGCCTATTATGCCTCAAACAAAATAACTTGTCAATATTTAATACCAGCAAAAAGGCGGGATTAATCCCGCCTCATAATTGCACAAAATTACAAATTATTGCTAGCCATGTTTAAATTCTATAACATCACCGTCCTTTACAACATACTCTTTTCCTTCGGTCCTAATTTTTCCTAATTCTCTTGCCTTTGCGTATCCGCCCATATCTATTAAGTCCTTCCAAAAAACAACCTCTGCCTTTACAAATTTAGTTTCAAAATCAGAGTGTATGGCCGCACCGGCTCTTGGAGCAGTATCTCCCTTTTTAATAGTCCAAGCTCGCGTTTCGTCTTCTCCGGTAGTTAAAAAAGTTATCAAATTTAAAAGCTCATACGACTTTTTAACTAAAATATCTGTTTCCGAATCCAGGGGCAAACCCAATTCTTTTCTCTCTTCTTTAGACAAACCTTCCGCTTCAAACTCTGTTGCCACATCAATTATCAAGTACTGCCAGTTATTTTTCTTAAAAATATCAAGCACTTCCCCGCTAACCTCTTCGTCTTTTCCGTTTAACAAATATAATCTTGGTTTAAAAGTTAAAAGCTGAAACCCATTTAATATTTCTTTTTCGTCGGATGTAAATTCCTGCTCTATCAGAACTTTTTCCTGGCTTAAAAATGTCTTGGCTTTTGTCAAAACTGCCATTTCCTTAACAGCCTCTTTTTTATTCTGTCTTACATCCCCGGCCAATCCATCAATCCTTTTGTTTATTGTTTCCAAGTCTTTTAAAATCAGCTCTACGTCTAAAATTTCCTTTTCTTGGATAGGATTTACGGCTTGTTGAGTGTTTATAATGTCAGCATTTTTAAATGCTCTTAATACATATAAAACCGCGCTGACCTCTCTTATATGAGACAAAAATTTATTTCCCAAGCCCTCTCCGGTACTGGCGCCTTTCACTAATCCTGCTATATCAACAAAATCAACCATCGCATAAATCTTCTTTTTTGATTTAGACAGTTCAGCTAATTTTTCAACTCTTTCATCGGGAACCAAAACAACCCCAACATTGGGGTCTATGGTGGCAAACGGATAGTTTGCAATCAGCACCGGTTTCTTAGTTAATGTTTTAAATAAAGTGGACTTTCCTACATTGGGCAATCCAACAATTCCTATTGAAAGTGACATGTTTATAAATTAACACTTTTTTCACAAAATTTCAATCTTCTAGAATAAAAAAGCCCCAAATCGCAAGGGCGAAAGGGGGTATGAAAATTGAGGAGCTGCTGTAGCTTAGGCTCTTTTCCGGGGCAGCATCGCTCCGACCAATGTCAGATAGCAGACAATGCGTGACGTTGCCGGTTTGAAAACCACGACTTTCCAGCCCGCCTTAATGGCAATGTGTCTTTCGCCGATGAGCTCCGGATAGATATAGTAGAGTTCATCCAAAAAGTTTCTTTCCGTATGGTCAAACCTCAACTGACTGATTTCCAGCTGTTTGCCAATCCACTTAGCTTCTTTTTTGGTCTTTGCTTTGTCCAGACGCATATGAAGACTTTCGTGACTCCGGTCAAGGTCGTGCTTAGCAGCTAAATAGAAAACGAAAAACTTTTGTAACTCCCACGGCAAATCACCTACAACACGATCACCTACTTCTTCGCTTATCTTGGGAAGAGGACACTTCTTTATATCGTCCGGCCCTACACCATCGATTAACCGCAACATTTCCCGTGTCAGTTGCATAATGCAACTCCTCGCTATTTGGCTCGTTCTTGTTCTGCCCCGAGCAGAAGTTTGAACTCACCTATTATGTGCTATGCGAATACTATATATTAAAATAATATTTACGTCAATACCGCTCCGAACAAAAAAAGAGCTCCTGCCTGTAAAAGCGCAGAAGCATTTGAGAAAAAGACTGAATTAGACTGCCGGCTCAACAACCGCGAAGCAGTGTTCGGTAAATGGACCATTCAGCAGACGGGCCAAAAGTTTCCAGTGATGGTCTCCGGAACGACAGAAGTATATAACAAATTGCTCGGGTTGATCATTTTCGACTATGCCTGCCATAAAAAACATATGAGTTATGGCCAAACTTTCGTAGATCCGTTCTAGGACACAGCCCTCCGGATTCTTTTGATAGTCATTCCATAGCCCCATGGCTAAGTCGGGACCATGGCTGACACGACCATCCGCAATAAGCCGGCTGATCTTCTCAGGACCTGTGATCGAAGACCCCTTACCCTTTTCCAGACAAGAAAGATATTCCGCCCTGGCAAGATCAACTTCTCTTGAGGCAAAAACTGATCTTCGCGGATGCAGATAGTGAAAATTTACGCCCAGCATTTCTGCCGGGTTGAACTCTGCCGTAGCAACAACAAACGAACTTGTATTCATTTCTACTGATTTCCCCTAATTCAACCGACGTCAATTCCCTTACAATGTGCAAGAAGAATTTTGTCGGAATTTGTGGTTTTTTATACCAGAAAATTGTCTAGATATAAACAGCTTTCTGGTATAAAAAACATATTAAATTTAAAAGAGCCATTCAATTGCAGTGTTGATTATAGCCTAAAATTACCTCCATGTCAACATAGAGACTCTGAAATTAACTTGTAAAAGCTATGTCGCACAATGAAAATCAACAAACAAAAGACAGGGCTATGCCCTGCTTTTTATTATTTGTGGACCTGGGGAGAATCTCACTGAGTTTCCCGAAGGCATCGCCTCCTCGCCCTATTGGCTCGTCGCGATTCGGGGACTGGAAGTTCTCAATCTCCCCGAAACCAAATAATTAAAAAGAGCCCCATTTGAGGCTCTTTTTAATTGGTGGACCTGGGGAGAATCCGCTTCGCTTGAACTCGTCGCTTCGCTCCTTCAAAACCCTCGGTTTTGAATAATTTCCTACACGGGAGGATACCCAATCCTCCCGACCCCTCCTGTGGAGTTCGATTCTCCCCCAACAACAAAAAAACAGGGCATAGCCCTGCTTTTTTTTATTTGTGGACCTGGGGAGAATCGAACTCCCAGCTTCTCGTTGCAAACGAGATGTGTTGCCACTATACCACAGGCCCAAACTAAATTTTTAATTTCTAATTTATAATTTTAATTAATCGCTAAAATTTTAACTTTAACCATCTTATTTCCCGCCTGAAAGCTGAATTCTTTCCCGACTTCCTTGCCCATTAAATTCTGACCCAAAGGAGAATGATAAGAAATTTTCCCCTGCAAAATATTAGCTTCACTTGGGGCAACAACTTCATATTGCAGTTCCTCCCCGTCAAAATTAATTTTTATTTTAGATCCAATCTGAATACAATTTGATCCATCCTTTTCTTTAACAACTGCTTCATTTATTGCGCCCTCCAGTTCGGCCACTCTCATTCTTAAAAAAGACATTTTGTCTCTTGCGTCATGGTAAGCAGAATTTTCTTTCAAATCGCCAAAGGCGGCTGCTTCAGCTATAAGCTTAACAATCTCTTTATTTTTAACCGTCTTTAACTCGTGCAATTCGTCCTTAAGTTTCTGCAGTCCTTCTTTTGTAAAGTATTGTACCATAGTGATTTATATTCTATACTAATTTTTTATTTTTTTCAATAGGCAAAACGCAGGTAAAAAAAAGTCGCAATATTGCGACATGAAATTAGTGGCTATACAGGATTGGGACCTGCGGGATGGTCTTGGGGGTACAAGGACCATATTAGCCATTCGGGGGAGAAGGACGAAAGAAGGGCAGCTGGCAAACCAGTTTCAATCGAGACCCCGAAACACTCGGAGTATAGTCCAATTCCCATCGCCGGGCGAGGCTAAATGGTACAGACCCTGATAGAACTCGATTCCTTCGTCCACTGTGTGTGTCCATCATACGTATCTTCAATGGATAACACCAACGCGCAGTCGCACCTTATAACAATGAGCTCCTATTCCCATAGGGGATATAATGCGTTTGATTGCCGGCCGAAGCGGGCTTTCATAACGTAAACGGAGTAGCTATCTCAGGCGGGAACAACGTGCTTTGCCACTGCCAAGTGAATTAGTTACCAATCCTCCAGCCGGCAGATGATAAACAATTCACTAAGCAGTGACAAATAATTTTCAAATTGCAATTACATTAACAATACTATTCCTAAATACAATATCTGTCAATAGCTTTTCCAGGAAAAACAAAAAACGGCTTTTAACCGTTCTTCCCATTTCAATTTACTGCCAACCACTTAGTTGCTTAAAGTTGTTTCGAATAAGGGAATTTTAAGCGATTCCCTCAAAACGCTTCTGACTTGAAATCAAAATTTTCAGATTTCAAATCAAGTCGACTACATTTTTAAAAAAAATGATCCACGAGCAGCTTCCGCTACCCGTGCCTTGTTACGACTTAGCCCCTCTTACTGAATCTAGCTTAGGCCCCCTTTCGAGGAACTTCGGCTATCCCCAGCTCGCTTGGCTTGACGGGCGGTGAGTACAAGACTCAGGAACGTATTCATCGCCACGTAGCTGATTGGCGATTACTAGCGATTCCAGCTTCATGAAGTCGGGTTTCAGACTTCAATCCGAACTGAGATAGGTTTTGGTGCGATTAATCTCCGCCTTACGGCATCGAAGCGCATTGTACCTACCATTGTACCACGTGTGCGGCCCAGGTCATCAAAGGGCCATGCTGATTTGGCGTCAT
>Ga0316229_1000472_pt1 | contig 54218 bp, 37 predicted proteins | sample TBH18023metaG_FD_206011 | JGI IMG/M metagenome (GOLD analysis project Ga0316229, IMG submission 206011) | Freshwater microbial communities from Trout Bog Lake, Wisconsin, USA - TBH18023 | ecosystem: Environmental > Aquatic > Freshwater > Lake > Hypolimnion/Profundal zone | place: USA: Wisconsin... | reverse complement strand
AAATCATATCTCCAGTTGAACGATTTACCCGAAACCCTCAGATAGGGAGTCTTTCCAAACTTCATATACCCATGGGTGAAGGGCTGGAGATAGTTTCCCCCCTGCCAGGGAGGGATCCCCGCTTCCTTAAGCTTGCTGATGATGTAGGTATAAGCCTTTTTTTGCCGGGCATGCCTGCTTCCCTGCCTTCAAGGGAATCGGAAGCCAGAATATAAATATCGTGGCGGATTCGATGCTGTACAGAGGAATCGGAGAAACCGAACTGGGCAAAAACCTGAAGGCCGGGGATACACGCCAGTAAAAACAGGTAGACGAAGCGCATAAACTGTATTTTATTGACTGCCGACTGCCGACTGCCGACTATATTTCTTTCAGTATTTCCAGCGTAAGATCCCAGAATTTGCTCACCGAAGGAATATGAAGCCTCTCCATAGGCGAATGCGCACCCTTGATGGTAGGTCCGAACGAAACCATATCCATCCCCGGGTAAATCGCACCTATAAGCCCGCATTCAAGCCCGGCATGGATGGCCAGCACTTCAGGCTCTTTTCCGAAAAGCTTTTTATACGATTTTACCGTCAGTTTGAGCACTTCAGAACCAGGATCAGGCTTCCAGCCCGGATAGCCTTTCGATTGCTCGACTTTGGCTCCTGCCATCCTGAATACGCTCGAGACCATGTCGCCTGCGTCTTTTTTAGATGATTCCACCGAGCTGCGCTGGCTTGTTGTGATGAAGACTTTCCCGTCCTGTTCCTTGACAGATGCCAGGTTTGTTGAGGTCTCAACAAAGTTGGGGATCTCCCTTGACATGGCAAGAACACCATGAGGACAGGCGTAAGCTGCATTAAGAACTTTTGTCTGCAGATCCCTTGTCCAGACCGTTTCAGATGCTGCTGCCGGGCTCACTGCAAATTTCAGTTCAGGCTCGGTCACATGCAGTTCACCCACCAGGTCATGGTGGAAATTCACTGCATAACGCCCGAAAGCCTCAACCTGGTCAGAAGGTACCTCCACAACAGCGAAACCCTCCCTGGCAATGGCGTTCCTGAGATTGCCGGCATTGATTGAAGCGATCCTTATGCCGAAATCCTTGTCGGCATTCCACAGGAATCGGTTAAGCAGCTTAGTCGCATTGCCCAGGCCTTTGTTGATATCATCACCTGAATGCCCGCCTTTAAGGCCTGTCATGCTGACTTTAAAGGCAACATGGCCCAGAGGGCTCTTTTCGGTCTCCAGGGGCAAGCTGGCAACGGTATCCTTGCCTCCTGCACAACCGATGAAAACCTGGCCCTCGTCCTCCGAATCCAGGTTAATGAGCACCCTGCCATTCAGTAGCCCCGGTTTGAGCCCGAAAGCCCCGGTAAGCCCGGTTTCTTCATCCACAGTGAACAAAGCCTCGAGGGGCCCGTGCGGAATATCATCCGCATCCAGGATTGCCACAGCAACTGCGATACCAATCCCGTCATCTCCGCCGAGAGTAGTCCCTTTTGCCCTGACCCATTCACCGTCAATAAAAGGCTGTATGGGATCCTTGTCAAAATCATGGACAGTGTCGGAATTCTTTTCGCAAACCATATCCATATGCGACTGAAGGATGACCGTTTTGCGCATTTCATAGCCGGGAGAGGCGTTCTTACGGATAAGGATGTTCCCGCATTCGTCTTTAATACATTCAAGCCCGTGGGCCGAAGCAAAAGACATAAGCCAGGAAGCTATTTTTTCTTCTTTCTTCGATGGACGGGGTACTTTGCAGATCTCAGCAAAGTGATGCCAGAGCCGTGATGGTTTCAGCTGTTCCAGTGAGTTTTCCATTTTTATATTTATTGTACATGCAAATGTATATTTTTTTACTTTTACTTTTGTAATGAAGGTATTTGTTATCACAGCAAACCAGGATCATTCACTCAACATTTTCTATGGAACCTGAAAAGAATGATGAAGCCGTTAACAAACGCGGCAAGCATTTCCTCCCGAAAGGAGGCCTCGCGATCAGGTATACGCGCTTTTTCATCCTTGCGTTCCTGCTTGTGTTCAGCATCGCCTTTTACTATACTTTTTCGTATACACGGGCCATTCTGGACGAGGATGCATCCCAGAGGGCATCCAATATCACCGATCTTACCATCTCGAGGATCAGCAACGTGATCAGACCTGTTGAGCAGGTGCCATCGACCCTGTCGACCGCTTTGGAAGTTGAAAAACCCGATTACCGGATGATCCATGAACTGGCAAAGGAGTTTGTGCTTGAAGATACCGTGGTTTTCGGAAGCGCAATTGCCTTCGAGCCCTATATGTACGATAAAAAACTTTACCGCTACTGCCCATATGTGTTCGAGACGCATAACGCCGTTGTTGAACGGGATCTCTCATCCGCAGAATATGATTATTTTAACAAGGACTGGTACCTCATTCCGAAGCAATTAGGGAAGGCTGTATGGTCGGAACCGTATTTCGACAAAGGCGGGGGCGACACCCTGATGTGCACCTATTCTGTGCCGTTTTACCGCTGGATCAAGGATAAGCGTGTTTTTGCAGGTGTTATCACTATGGACATCTCCCTGGGAACTTTCATGCATATCCTGAAATCGGCAAGGGTTTATAAGACGGGATTCAGCTACCTGATGTCGTCAAAAGGCATCATGATATCTCATCCGAATAAAGCATACATCAACCAGGATATCCACAACGTGGTCATCGGTGAATCTCACAGTGAAACGGATTCAGTGATAAACCAGATGCTGAAAGGGAAAAGGATGTTCGTTAAGATGAGGGATCTTACGCATGTGAAAGTGCCCAGCTGGCTTTATACCGCTCCGGTACCGCATACCAACTGGATCTTCGCGATCACTTTCCCTTCAAGGGAACTTTACGCAGGTTTGTATGAATTCTTCTATAACCTCATCGCCATCTTCCTGATCAGCCTGGCTGCAATGATACTGCTCACCATTCTCATCACCGGGAAATTCATTCGTCCCATCAGCCGTCTGGTAGAGGCGACCCACCGGATCGGGCAGGGAGATTTCGGTACGGCACTGCCTGTATTCACTTCAAAAGACGAGATATCCCAGCTCACCAATGCTTTTTCGCAGATGAAGGATGAACTGGTCAATTATATTGAGAACCTCCAGGATGCCACCGCCGCCCGTGAAAAAATAGAGAGTGAACTGAGTGTTGCCCACGAGATCCAGATGGGCCTGCTGCCAACAAATTTCCCTTCCAGGGACGACTGGGACCTTGCAGCCCTGCTGAACCCCGCACGTGCAGTGGGAGGTGATCTGTATGATTTTTTCTTTCTGGATGACGACCACCTGTTTATTGCCATAGGCGACGTCTCGGGCAAGGGTGTTCCGGCTTCTCTCTTCATGGTCTCGGCCAGGATATTGTTCCGCTCGAGGGTTTCATTGCAGGTTCCTCTGAACCAGAGTGTTTATGAGATCAACAAGGAAATATGCAGGGAGAATCCCAACCAGATGTTCGTGACTTTTATTGCAGGGATAATGGACCTGAAAAACGGCTGCCTTACTTATTGCAATGCAGGTCATAACCCTCCTTTCCTGGTCGGGCCGGGAGGGAAAATCAAAAAGCTGGGGAATGTCCATGGAATTCCTCTCGGAATATTTGAGCACGCCACCTATACCTCGGGGAGCATATTGTTTTCACCGGGGGATGCCATTTTATTATATACCGATGGCGTAACGGAAGCCATTAACAGTTCGGGAAATTTCTATGGCGAAAAACCTATGCTTGAAATTGTCCGTCATAATTCTGACCTTTGCCCCGCCGACCTTATCCATCAACTCGAAGACGATGTTATCGGGTTTATGAAAGGAGTGGATCAGGCCGACGATATAACACTTTTAATACTGAGGTCAAAGGTAATGCCTGGTGGTGAGACCAAATCGGCAGAGATGAAGCAAATAAGCTTACAAAACAAGCTTGGAGACCTGAACCGCCTGGTTGCGGAACTTGAACAACTCGCCGAAGAATGGGAGATCCCTGTAAAAGTCAGTATGGAATTGAACCTTATACTTGAAGAACTTTTTACCAATGTTGTGTTTTATGCCTTTGACGACGGGCGTGATCACGACATCATTGTAACCTTCGCTCATCCTGCCCCCGGTGCAATAAAGATAGGCATGGAGGATGACGGGAAGGCGTTCAACCTCCTTGAAAAAAATACCAGCGACGTCGTCAACCATCCGATCGAAGACCGGCAGATCGGCGGATTGGGCATTCATTTTGTAAAGAAGCTCGTAAATGAGATCACCTACGAGCGGAAGAATGGAAAAAATATAGTACTTTTAACCCGTAATTATTAACAAAACACTGATATGGAACTGATCGAAAGGAAAACTGAGAAATGCATGATCATAGGCATCAAAGGCAGGCTTGATACAATCAATTACAGTATACTGGAAAAGAGGCTCACCGAACTCCTTGATCAGAATATTGACAGGATTCTGATTAATTGTGCGCAAATGGATTATGTGAGCAGCTCCGGCCTCAGGATACTGCTGATGGCACTTAAAAGGATCACCATGGTCAAAGGGAAGTTTGTTCTTTGCAACCTCCAGGAAAACATTCGCGAAATTTTTGAAATATCAGGTTTCACTACTATTTTCGAAATTCATCCCAATGAGGAAGATGCCCTAAGGGTGTTCTGATGGCCTATTATATCCATTTTAAAGACCCCAACTCGGAGGAGATGGTCCGTTTTCTCTCTTCCATTCCGAATTGCCCGGGTACCTGTTTTTTTATGGATATCAACCGTTCCACCGATATGAAATATCTTGGTGGGTTGACCGACTGGGGAAGGAAACTGAACAATACTTTTAATTTTCTGTCACTGCTGAATAACTTTCCGCAGTATATTGTCAAAGGGATAGGTGATGAGATCATGCTTTTTATCCCTGACGATGTGCTCAAATCAGGCAAGGCCATCAATTCCTGTTACATGTTGCTGGAAGAGATCTATGCAACCCTGTTCAACATAAAGCATTATCCTGTTGAGGATACTTTCCTGGCCTGTAAAGTGGCCATTCATTATTGCACGGAAGTTTATAATGTCACCTTTTTTGAAGGCACGAATGATTATTACGGATCGGATGTCGATCTCACGGCCCGCCTGATGACAAAATGCCTCGAAAACAGGATTGTGCTGAGTGAAACGTTCCTGGCAAAAGTGAAACAGGACCTGAAAGCCCTGGGGCTCCCTGATCATACCGGCTGCATAGGCCATATCTCGGAACCCTTCCTTGAAAATTTCAAAGGCGTACCCATGAGCACGAAGTACAGGATAATAGATGTCGAATAAAACAGGTAGCGAAATAGCGAGAAGCGAAATAGCGAAAATAATTATTTTCGAATCCGGCAATTTCGCCACCTCGCTACCTCACTACCTCGCTACCTAATATTTGAAACATGAACCTCATAATATATCTGGTCCTCATTGCCACCGTTCTCGCGAGCGGCTCCCTGGTATTCCTTATCCGTCGCGATGACCAGAAACTGCTGAAACTCCTGCTTGCTTTTTCAGGCGCTTTCCTGATCGGGATCAGTTTCCTTGTTCTTGTCCCTGAAGTGTTCTCAAAGGCCGCCCCGCTTGCAGGCCTTTTCGTCCTTGCAGGTTTCCTCATACAGCTGGTACTGGAACTTATTACAGAAGGCGCGGAACACGGGCATAAGCATGTTCATACCGAAGGGGAAAGAGCTGCACCATGGCTGCTTCTTACAGGGCTTTGCATTCACGCTTTCCTGGAAGGGATGCCCCTTGTAAGCCGGTTTGCGACGGAGATACAGCACTCTCTCGTCCTCGGTATCGTAATTCATAACATACCCATCTCCCTTACCCTGATGGGGCTTTTCCTGCATTATGGCTGCAAACCTGCAAAAGCGTTTCTTTATCTCGGTATTTTTGCAGTGATGACCCCCCTGGGTTCCCTGGCAGGACTGGTTATTGAAAGCAGCATTGTCTCATCTCTCGATATCTTCTTTACATACAGTATGGCTGTGGTAATAGGTATTTTCCTTCATGTTTCCACTTCTATTTTATTCGAAACCGAGGAACACCATAAGTACAATCTTCAGAAATTTCTCACTGTTTGCCTGGGATTACTGGTTGCATATGCAATTTCGCTGGTTGCTCATTAATCCTGCTTTGAACTTTTAATGAAATTGTACCTTGTACTTTGTACTTTTTTTTATACCTTTGCGCCCTGTTTCGAAAATGTTCTTTTGAAATGAGTCTGAAAATCTGAGCCTTTTGCTTAAGTTTTCATGAATCTCTGCCCAGGTGGTGAAATTGGTAGACACGCTACTTTGAGGGGGTAGTGTCCTTAGGATGTGCAAGTTCGAGTCTTGTCCTGGGCACCATATCCGGCTGAATTTCAGCCGTTTTTTATTGTTCTTATCGAATTTTTGTGTCGCCCGGATGGCGGAATTGGTAGACGCGCTAGTTTCAGGGACTAGTGTCCCCAGGATGTGCAGGTTCGAGTCCTGTTCCGGGCACAAATTAACAAAGCTAAAGCGCTGTGAACATTATGTTTACGGCGCTTTTTGTACAAGCCAATCCTTGAGCCATTGAAGTTTGCGCAATACAGTACTTACTTCACCTGTACTTGCCGTATGAACCTCGGCGAAATAAACTTTCCCGCTATAATCTATTGCATAATCCCAGCGATTATCATTAGGATACTTATTTTGATTTATAAGACATTGGTCAATAAATAAACTACCTCCACATTTTCGAGGGTCGGTTAATTCCACTTTAGCCCTTTCATTTGTGGTAATTGCTTGTTTGCCTGGTGAATAACAATTTTGCACATCTGGAGTCGCTTTAACCGCCTGCTTAAAGGATTTTCTTTTCTTGGTTTTGTGTCTTTTATTTTTCATTCGCAACAAGTTTTGAAACTATATCACCTGCTTTTGATGCAAAATCGGTAAGGCCACCCCAATTTGAGATTGCCTTGTCATCACTACCGGCATCAAGGGATGAAATGTCTTTAATGCGTACTCCATCAATACTTTGTTCAAAAAAGTAGGTTGAGAATGTTTTATCATTAATAATAGTTTCAAAGGTTGCTTTAAATGAATTGTCTTTATTCAGGGAAAATAGTTCTGAAAGATCGGATGGTTTCCCATGGTGATTTTTAATATAATTCATTGCCCATAGCAGCTCCAATAATACAGGTGAGTGCGTTGAGATGATGAGTTGATATCCCCTTGCAATAAGTTCAAGGAAAACGACCATCAGTGCTTGAATTGCCTTCGGATGCAACCCCATTTCCGGTTCCTCTATGATAACCATTTTGATATCATCTCTTAGCTTAACATTTCTGGATGGCATCAGGAAATAAAGTGAAAGCAAAAGTGGCATGAATTCCTTTTGTCCGGCACTCCAGGTCATAAAAGGCAGTTTACTCTTGCCAACCTCAAGCAAAAATCTTCGCTTTAGGCTGGAGTTATCCGACTCCACTTTAGCTCCATGAAAAATACTGTCATCAATTAATTTTCTTAAAGGTTCCCTTATCCTGTTAGGTTTTGGAAACACTTTACTATGCTTGCTGGCGCTGTTTATTGTTTCCTTCTCCATCAGAACCCTCACTGTTTCACTGAATTGCTTTAGTACAAAAGGGTCACCGATATCAAATGTGCCGAAAGCTCTGGGCCATCCCTGGCTCATGGTTACAACCCTTTGGGCAGGGATATAAAATAATTTTTCGGTTTTAGAACTCTCGGTCGTGCCTTGTTTTGGCAAGAAGGATGAGGGTTGATATTCTTTGTCGTCAAGAAGAATTTTTGTATCTTCCATCCAGATTGCCGACATGCTTTCTCCGAAGAAAAGATCCAGAAAGTTCTCATTTTTTCTACCCCATTCATAATTGTTTTGTCTCAAAACCGAACTGATATTGTAACGGTCGGTTATCAACTTGATCAGTTGCAGTAAAATGCTCTTCCCGCTTGCCTGGGGTCCAACCAATAAGGTCAGGTCTCCGAAACGGATATCAGCTTCTTTTATGGGGCCTAATGATTTAACTTCAAGATGTTCCATTTTGTATCTGGATTTCGTTTTACAAAGTTAGCATTCCTAATTCTTTTATTCAAAATACCTGAATTGCTCTACCAGCAAGCGGTAGATTTCTTCTTTTACTTTTTTTGTGAGGCTTGATATTTCTTTGAAGAGATTCTGCAGATCTTCTTTGCCGTGGATCACCGAATATTGCCGTATTTGAATTAATCCACTGTAAGGTGTCAGGAAATCGGGGTAATCAAAGTATTTGAAATAGGGTTCATCCTGCAAACCAACATTTTGCAATACCTGGCCCTTGCAATAATTCAGATTCCAGTGCTTGTACAACTCTTTGATCTTTTCTACCAGTTCTTTGGCCAGCGCCGGCTTGTCGGAAATTTCCTTGTCCAATGTGGTACTCCAGAAACTCTCAGGATTGGCGGGACAAAGCGGATTATCGACGTATACTTCGGGAGCTCCTGTTACCGGGTTGTCTTTCTCAAACTTAGTAACCACGCATCGGTTTTCGGCAAGGACAAAGGCAAAGCAAAGGGAGAAGTAATAAGGTTTTAGCTCTTCTTTGATTTTCGGGGCCCAGATGTCGTATTGGTTTGCCCATACAGGATAAACACCATTCAGAGCTTTCGTTATTGCAAACCAACTGAAGGTTGCTTTTACGGATTCTATATCATAGGCGCAATAACCGTATTTATCGGGTACACCATTGAATACTTTTGTCAAATTAACATCGATGAAAGTCGGCCTTAATTGAAGCCAAGCGCATGAAGGTCTTAGGGACATTCTATTACAGGAATCTTGCTTTACTCTTACTGGAGTTAAATCGTCCATGAATCCGATAAATTCACCATTAGGCTCACCGCACTTTCTTTTAAGCTCATAGTGTCTTACTTTATCTTTTATTGGAAAGCCACTAATCAATTTGCCAATATCTTTGTCTTTTTTTGCAGTACTAAAATCATAGCGTGGCTGCTTAATATTATTTCCATGCTTAGACAATTCAGGAAGCAACTCCCGAATATCCCCTCTCGAATTATCCAAAACAATTTCTTTCCCTCCCTTCAGAACCGGCCTCAAGGCCTTGCTTACTCCTTCATCATTCGCATTCCATGCCAGGTTCAGCTGGGTTTTTTCAAGATGGGTAAGGTCTTGCACCTTCACCGTATTATCGTTTCCGGCTTCATTGTAATTATATGTCCAGATGGTAAAAGCCAGCGGCCATTTGCCTTCGAGTTTGAACCAAACATTGCTTGTAATTATAAACCCGTTATGGAATTTGAAGTATTGATCCCAGATTTTCCGGAACCCTACATAGGTGGGCCTCGGAATGAGCCAGGAAGTAGGAGTGAAGATCATCACCACCGGGTGCAGTTCCTTGTGCTCCTGAGCCTGGATCTTTGAAATGTTCAGGATCTGCCCGAGAAAAGCCAGGTACCTTTCTTTCCCGGCATCAGGACCGGTAAGCTCAAGGATGGAAGGATGAATCTTATATTCAGAGGCAGTACATTCCCTTGCTTTTACATTTTCATCGGTATTCTTGTAAGGCGGATTTAACAGAAAAGCAATCGGCTTATCGAAAGCTATATTCTTTAACAGCAACTCCTTTTTGAGCTCACTCAGGTACTCATCCGCAGAACAATCAAGAAAATTCAAACCTTTATTTTCGCTGGTCCTCGGTATCACAGTGAATCCCGTCTCGATATGCCAGGGATCAACCTCCATGCGCCTTTCAATGATCTGCAGCAGGTCGGGCTGTAATTCCGAAATGATCTTATGTTTTAATTTCCCTCTCCAGCTCGAGATCAGGTTCCCCGAACCACCTGCCGGGTCAAGAACGATATAATTTTCATTCAGGTGATCGGCGAAGCTTTCTTTCACCGTCCATAAGGCAAACTTGCTCAGGTTATCGTCGGTAAAAAAGATACCATGCTGCTTCACATACTCAGGATCCATTCTGGCGAGAACTTCATCAAACCGGCTGAAATAATAATCAACGGTGAGTCCGCTTCCTTCATTGGTGAAGATGTACTGGGTTTCGATGAATTTTTTCAGATCTTCAATCTTCCGGGGAGAAATAGCAATATCATCGCTACCCTTCTTCCCTTTAAAGCCTGTAACAGAGATCTTTCCGTTTGGTTTTTCTGTTACTGTGGATGTGATGTCCCAGTAAGCAACTATGGTGTAAAAGCAATGGACCGCATCAATAGGCCGGTCAAACATCGGTTTCATCCTTTCTATGGCCTGGATGAAGTTGTGGGTGTTTACCTGAAGACGGTCGCTGTCGAGATTCCTTAGAATTTTCAGGATCTCATACGATTCGGTGGTAATATTTTTGGCGCCGGCAAAGATATCTCCCTTCAGGTCATTCGGATCGAGCCAGTAGAAAGCAGAGTCCTTTATTTCCCGTTTTAAAGGAAGCGAAGTTCGTTTTGCATTTTCCTTGCCCACCACGTTCGGGGCTTTTTGAGCGCTTGCGGTATGATGAAAAATAACAGCGGTTTCAGGAAGTTTGTCAACTTTCCAGATGGCAACGAATTTATGAGCCACTACCATGATGGTATTATACGCTAAACCATGTTTTTTCTGGTAGTGAAGGGCCTGGTAGAAGCCTTCAAGCCATTGATCGTAACTTGTTTTGCTTTCAACAATGATCTGTCCGGCAACATAAACATCTGCGCCATGCACATCGCTTTCAATCCTGAATTTATCTCCGAAAAGCTTACGGAACAGAGGGTGCAACAAAGGTGTTTTGGCATCTTCATTACTGTCGCTTCTCAGGTATTCCCTGAATAATTCCAATTCGTCGCTGACCGATTTCTGAGGCATGGATTGTTACAAACCGATTTCCTTATTCTTCGTTATTCTTTCATTTAATGACAAAGATATGATTATAAAGGAAGATGATTTTACATGGTTGCCTATTCTTATTTGAACAGCCGCCAACTTTAGTGTTGACGTAAACCCAAAGGTGCACTGAATAAAATAACCCTTGAACACAAGGAAAGAGTAGAATGGGTACTTGAACTACTGGATGAAACTTTGGAAGAAAGTATTGCAATGCTTAAACCGAAAGAAAAGGTTGATTTGAAGATGGTCTTCAATATTGCGACATTTTAATTTGGCACCAGGTCAGGAGGACTGATTTTACAAAAAGCTGGTGTCGAAAACCAGTTTGATGTAGTCGGGCGTACTCAATTTTTCACACAACGAACCGACATCCCGTGGCTTTTCAGGGTTGTAAAACGCATGACACCCGCATTGCTGTTTTCCAGCCCGCGGAATATCGCCAGGGTATCGATCACTGTGGCGCTCCAGTATAACGAAACGTTTGCCGAATCACGAAAACCATTGTCGGTGCTCCGATAACCGCTTGCAAGGGAAGTAAAACCGTTCAAATTGCTTTTAGAGCTACCTGTCCAGTCCCATGTCGATTTCAACTTTTCTCCCACCGATCCTGATAAGCGGTAGTTCATAGTATCTGCATCTTCCTGGGTCATTCCCATATACATTTCAAGCGTCTTCCATTCATCATCATCGGGCAGGTGCCAACCGGCCGGGCAGGCACCCCGGGTGATCCCCTTGAGATTCTTCGACGAGCCAGTTGAATTGATGGCGGCAGGCAGGTTGTAAAGAACCCCGTATTTTCTGTAATTCAGTGTATTCCTGGCAGCCGTGACAAGAGTGTCTTCATATCCGTAAACATAATAGTATTTCATTGTCTCAGAGCCGGTATCGGAGGTGCTGACCTTCGGCAGGTAAGCAAGATTCTCAGCCATCCATGTCTGATTCCCGATCACGACCGTCGTATAGCTTCTACCTGTAGTATCTATGCACCTTGAGAAATTGACGGTATAATTTTTTGAAGCATCCGGAATATCAGTAACGATAGTCGTATGTACCCCTCCGCGACAACGGTAATAAATGACATCGCCCGTGGTGTACGACAGGGAATAACTTTTCGCTTCTTTAGATCTACCCTGAGGGTCCGTGTTGGCTATTCCATTGGATATTATCCTGTTCGCCGTCGCCTCAGTCGAAACGCAGACGGCTTTTGATGATACTGAAGTTCTTCCTGCCATCAAGACAATAAGGTAAACTCCGGATTTTGAGACTGTGAATCCAAAGGATTGTTTCCCTGCTTTGATCTCTACCTCGGCTTGCACAAGCATCTGGCCTGAGAGGCTGTAAATCCTGATGACACCCGTTTGAGCTTCCTGTGCAGTCACTGTAAAAGTGGATTGATCATTGAACGGGTTGGGAAATACAAAACCTTTTTTTTCAGGGGTTAACTTCTCATCCACACCTGTTACATAGTTTAGTATCAGGGTTTCTCCTCCCGGCATCATAACACTCTGATTGGTCCTGAGGTTGATAGCTAAAAGGCTGTCCACCTTCGAGGTGGCGCCCGTTGCGCTAAAAGTCATTTGCAGTTCCTGGCCTGTCAGGATAACAGGTAACATTAGCACCATGATAAAAATCGTAGACTTTTTCATCGTAAAGTTTTTTAAAGTATTAATATCCATCCTCTCTGAAATTTATATGTCCGGTAACCGGGTCTTTCCATTGGATCTGGGTACTGGTATCAATCTGGACAAGAGGATCGCCCACAATAGCCGGTGGATTCTGAGTGTAATCATACAACCAGTACTTGGGCGGTTTCGGATCAGAATAATAGGTACATTTCGGCAAAAAAGCAAAATCTGAAACGACAGCCTTTCGCTGAATTATTTTCTCTTTGGAAACATTGATGACCATTAAATCTGTGGCAAACGCGATATCTCCAATGGGATAATGATTGCGTACACTCTGAATCGCTGACTGTATCGTATCATCTTCGGCTTGGAAATGTGTTGCGACCGAGAGTCTCGGAGCCGGTTTCATCTGGCTCAGCATGTATCCGAAAGCACCCTGCGGGGTATGGGAGCAGTTCTGTGCCAGCAATGCTTCATTATAGGCTTTATCCCAGTTTTGGTCACCCGGCTTTAAACCGGAGTTTTTCTCGGCCCAGGTCGCTGCTGGGACTACCATTTCGTGGATCAGTACATCCACTCCTGCTGCCTGTTCTATCATATGTGTGTTGGGAAGTGAATCGCCGCTGAATATCATGGAAAAGCCGTTCCACTCCAGTTTGTAGCTCACAGAACCAAAACGGGTATGAATTGCCGGGAAATGGGTGATCTTAACCCCGGTTGCACTGTTGTTATAGGCAATATTGTCCCCAGGTGTCTGTCCGTAAAGTCTCCAGTCTAATTCGATCGGGATAATGGAATATCCGTCCTCATCACCATCATCCGAGACCGGTTGGATGGGGCAGGGAAGTCCCCAGGAAGCCTGTGTTGGTTTTATGGATGAATAACTATCATAACCCGATGACAAAAAACCGAAACTCTCAGTATGCCATCGCATGGCACCCCTTAAATTTTCACAAAAAGCCCTTGTTCCATCTTCATAGGGACCACGCTTGTTGTTGTCAGGATCAGTATAAGTGAAATCGCTGTTCTCAGGTCCCCAGATGAACAGGGGTGAGTGACGGTCAAGAGAGGGTCCAAAGCAATAGAGATGAATAAGATCACTGGTGTGGTCGCCGTGAAGATGTGTGAGAAAGACCTTATTCATTTTACTTGGAATAATTCCCATCGCATTATACTTGGCGTAAACCCCGCTCCCGCAATCAAAGATGAAACTATCCCCGCTGCCTGTTTCTAAAAAAACACTGTTACATTCCTGTGCCAGACGGGGAATGCATGAAGTACCGAAAAAGGTTATCCTCATTTCATCTGGGTCCAGCGTCTCTCCAAGCGGGAAAACCGGCAGGGAATCAAAATAACTGTTCTGTTGGGTCGGGTCAGACCCGGATTTCAGCGGTGGCGCACTTCGTCCAAAAGTGTTGAAAGGATTTCCCAGGATCAGTCCGCCAAAGGCGCTTCCCGAAAGCTTGAGCATCATTCTGCGAGATAGTTTCATGATTTCCTCCCTGTTTGTTTAAAAAAACATGTTGTTACTGAATAAGAGTCCGGATAAACACGGGTGTATATACGTAAACAAGTCTATTAAATAGTTTTCATTGGATGATGATCTTTTTCATTACACGTTCGCCGGCAGACCGGATGACGGCAAAATAAAGTCCAGGCTTCAGGTTATTTCCCGCAAACGAGAATGAGACGACCTGGTTGATGGCTCCGGCGACCTCCTTACTGTATACTTCGATACCGTCCAGGTTCAGAAGAGACAAATTTACCCTACTATTGTCAGGTGGACTCACCATAATGCGGATTTCATCTTCTTTACCGGGATTGGAAATAACAACCGTACTCAGTCTGGTGATAGTTTCCGGCTGGGTATCTTCTTTATGAATGGTAAAGCAAGATACCGGCGCATAGATTGTATTTCCATCCCTGTCAAGGGCTTTAACACTCCAGTAATAGGTAGTTCCCGGTTCGGGTTTAAAATCGCCGGTGGAAACAGCTGTGGCATTACCGCTCTTTTTCCGGTAGATGATGTTGGGATTGGCGATAGGAGTAGATTTCGAAATCAAGAGTTCATAATCCTCTAATGTCCCGTGATCGGGTCTCCATGTAAAAAGCAGGTCATTCATTTCAACAATACTTCCGTTTGGCGGAGTGACCGCTATGAGTGACTGTTCGGCATCGTTTACAACCCAGGCCAGATAGAAGGGTTTTTGATGATTCAGTCCATCGTAAAACCACCAGTTGGGGTTGACATCATTTGTAAAGAGATAACCATCTATGCTTAGTCGTCCGATATTCACGCCATAATTTTTCGTTGAAAGCTGCGCCAGTGATGCGAAAATCTTATGGCCATATTCAGAGGTATTAGTTGTTTCACTCATCAGACTGCCCTTATACCCGGTAGATAATTGAATATCAATTTCACATACATCCGGAACTTTTTCATGGTACCCGGCCTTAACCTCAAACGCCCAGCTGTTGGTTTGAGAATCCGAGGTTTTTGCCTCATCACTCGTCTGAATGGTCCAACTGTTGCCAGTGCCCGGACTTATCCAGCTCAGAGAGATGCACGGTACAAGGCCCCATAAACCTGCCTGTTGTATTAAATATTCTCTTCCTTTATTATAGTACCAGTCACTCATACTGGCATCATTAGGGGCCTTGATCTCAAAGGGTGATCCGCTGATCGGTTTAGGATATTTCAGAATCTGATTGGCGATCGTCTGAAACATGTACTGGAATGAACCTGAAACCGGGTATTCCTGTTTCGTTGGATCATCCCACCAGGGGAACAAAGAGAAGGAGTATCTTTTAATCTCCGGGACTGTGTAAAGGAAATATCCATAAACCTGAGATTCATCGTCCATTTCAATGGGATCTGTATAGGTCACTGAATGGGTTTCGGAGCTTGAAACGGTTTTTTCAAAGGTTTGGGAAAATTTGAATTTTTCACTGATGGAAGCCTTCCACAGTTTGCTTTTGTTAGTCCCAAGTTCGACGCTCTCTCCCACGCTCCATTCATTTTGAGTCTGGGTCGTGAACTCCGTTGCCCCGGAGCTGTCACTTTCCAATTCCAATTTTGTGGGGAAAACCGGATATCCCCAGGTGGAATCCCATTTAGGCCAGTTCATGGAAACCGGCGGCGGGCCATCTACTATGCCTGAAAGCGTCCAGAGCGAACTGATCCCCGGATAGGCAATGTCATCATCCAGGTCCGGACTGTATTTATAATCAGGGCTTACACACCAGAAGTCCGATTGAAACATGGCCCCGTTGAAATGTTCGTCATGATCAGGATAAAGCAGCCACATGTATTGCTGGTACCCGTCGGTACCTGCTATTACAGACTGGTAATCTTTCGGTATCAGCATATAGCTGGCATACAGCTGATAGTAATTACTGACTGTATAGGGTCCGTTGGAGCCGGGAAGGGTTATCTCTCCGCTGCCGTCCTTGACCTGGTTATCGTGGTCGAAATGGTATTCTCCATATTGAATATGATAATACCCATCACTCGATTTGTCACGGCACTCGCCGAAGAGAATCATACGGTCGGACTGCTCCTTGTCCGGGATGTCTGAGGGAACCCGGTTCCCCTTGATCGTTCCTTCGAATAAAGCAGTGGCGCCAATGGTCTTGGTGAATGGGCTGGAATGGCTGTTGTCTAACAACAATTCCCATTGGAAGTCTCTCCTTCCGCCTGAAATGCCGGGGATCAGTTTACCGACCTGCCAGTTGCCTGTCTGGTCGTAAAAGGTGAGCACATAATAGGGATTTAAAAGGCTGTCGACACGTGTGGAAATGCCTCCAAGGTATGGATAGGTTAAAAAGTTAAATACGTATGTATCGAGGTAGGGCTTGAAATGGCTATCGGTACTGTCGAACTGGTATTCCTGGATCTGCCAGTGTTTGGAGGATGTTGTTATATCGAAGGCCAGGAAATAAACCAGGCTGTCAAGCTGGAAGGCACCCTGTTTCAATACAGTGGAAACCGGTTGCACTGTATTATAATAGGTGAAGCATTTCTGGGCGTAGTTGTCGGGGATCCTGGCAAAACATTCATAACTTTCATTGTCGGGTGAAGTGCAATGCTCGCATTGATTGGCTGAACGGATATGGATAAAATACCAGGTCTGTGATGCATATTGAAAAAAGAAGGCCCTGCCCAACACAGGTCCTTCATCATAAGAGGTGCTTTCCCCGGGAAATCCGAACACGATTTTGTTGTTATTGTCGGCTGAAGGCCCAAGTTTGAAATCATTCATTTTGATATTGTTCAGATCGGTCTGGCTTGTTTTCTGAGCCTCGTCAATGGTGTACATGTATACGTGACCACCATTGCGGGTTCCGTTACTCTGGTAATTGAACGATGTGAGGATACCACTGACGGATGTAAAAGCGGTACCTAATCCCTTTTCACAATAGTCACGATGGTTGCCGTCAATCCAGTGGGCTTCAGGAACAAGCGTCTGACCGGACCCGAAAACCGGGATGAGCAGGATGATGCAATATATCAGTGTTTTCATGCTAAAAATCTCCATTTATGTTCCACTAAAAATTGAAATGCAAACCGGCATTCACCATTAAATCTTTTCCTATACCTGCCTGGGCCTGGAGAGTCAGCAGATCGATAATTCTCCAGCTCACTACCAGGCTCCCGTCGAAGATCGACCGCGGGACCATTACATAGGTGGACTCTTCGGTAATGACCTGTCCGTCGTTGATATTTATGTAGTTGCGAGTGTATTTGTGTTTCGACCAGAGATAATAAATGCCCGGACCGGCCATGATCGTCACTGGCCCGGCCGAAAAAGCGGCCATCAGGCTGCACCGGAAATAGAGCGTGCTGAATTTGTCTTGCCTGTTGGAGGTGAAATCGACAGGATCGGGGTTGATCTGGTCTTCAATGTTTTTGATGGTGCCCATTGTGCCTACTATATAAGGACTCAGCAAAAGCCCCCAGTGTTTGTTAAACTGATATCCCACATTCAGGCCCAGACCCAGGCATGGCTTTGAAAATCCCGAATTGAAAATATACTCCTGAACCCCGCTCTCGTTGTTATGGACGGTGGTTAGGTTCTGCGCGATCCCAAACATTAAGGTCCCCGAAAACTTCCAGGGGCTTTCCGGTTTGTCGATGAAGTGCATCCCGGCCTGCAGACTAATCATGTTGATATCGGAATGTCGTTTAACAAAATCATTGATGGTATTGATCTCTCCGGATTCCAGGTTACGGGTCCCAAGGTCCGATCCAAACCACACAGAGTGCAGGGAAAGGGAAGTCAGTTTCAAGTCAACCGACATAAACGAATAGGAGGCGCCGATAAAGAAACGTCGGTTTTTCGCTGGGTGTTCCCCGGTGCTTTCCTGAGCCATGGCAGAGTAAAACCATGAAATCAGAATTAAAAGAAGTAAGTGCTTTTTCATACGATTGCTCGAATACAGTAAAAAACTTATCTTGATAAAAATAAGCTCAAGTACTGAATTATTTGAAAAAGTTCGGAGTGTATCTGTTTCATTTTTAAAAAACAATACAACTCCATGCGCTATGAAGGATCCGTATTATATTTACTGGCATAGCTGCCGGGCGTGATCCCTTCCACTTTTTTAAAGATATTGATAAAAGTGATCCTGCTTGAAAAGCCTGATGACAGTCCAATGGCTTCCAGGGTCAGTTCCCTGGCCTTACCATTTCTGATCATATTTTTGGCATGATTTACTCTCCATTCGTTCCTGAAATCGTTGAAAGATTGTTTTATCTCTTCCCTGAAAAAATAAGCAAGATGATGAGCCGGAATATCTATCAACCTGGAAAGAAATGCCAGGTTACATCCCTGTTGAAGGTAAGGTTTTTCTTCCTCCATGCACCGCAGTACCTTGAACCTAACCGATGACAGATAATCAGCTTCGAATGTGTGTGCCTGTTTGCGTTTCTCCGGCAGGGCCGGCCCGGTCGTCATTGCATGGGTATCAGAGGCCACCGGTAAGATGGCCCCTTGCCCGGTAGTTCCGGACTCAGGAGCGGCAGTTTCCCACGTGGCAGGTTTTTGAGCGAAGTATAGAGAATTAGTCTGTTTCACAGACTCTTCCGGCTGCATAAACCTTGGCAAGCCATAGAGGATCCGCGGGAAGAAGAATGGTGAGATGATCAGAGCTGTGAGACTAATTCCCGCAAAGAGGTGCAACAGGTTCATGGTATAAAACAAGCGCATTTGAAGTGCGAAGGCTTCATGAACCTGTAACAGATGTAGCACCACCACGATCAGGGTGAAGGATATCAGCACGATCAGCCATCGGATCATATAACGTTGATGTTTCATGACCAATGAATCCTGTCCACGCCAAATAAAACGGACAATCATTTCCATTGACCAAAGGAGATAAATCAGTACATGCACCGGCCGGCTCAGGTAGATTACTTCGGCAGGCAGCATCCGGTAGAGCAGCGTGGGTTTAATTATTTCCAGGTCACGTGCATTCTGAGCGATCTGGCGGGCAACGTCCAGTTTATAGGAAAAAGAGGTAAAGGTATAAGGCAGCACGGCCAACAGGAAGAGGAGCGCCGGTATCAGATGCAGCAGATCCCATTTTCGCAGGGATGAATTGTCGGATAAAACACTGCGGATATAGAAGTATAATGCAGGCCCTATCAGGTAAGTGGGAAATCCGAAATTCTGATAGACTATGCTGATCAGGAATACGGATTTCGAATTCAGGATAACTTCGTAAATAAGGGAATAGAGACTGATCAGAAAAAAAAAGAGCCCGAGGTATATGGCCGAGGGATATTTCTGGTAGTTGTAGTAAATGAGTATCAATGATAACAGCAATCCGGTTAAAAAGAGGAAGATTGTCATTGGCTAGTTGTTATTTAATGCAGAAACTGTTTTGATTTATTAAAAAAGAGCCATATGGTCGAAAAGAATGTTTATAACTAAGAGATACACACCTATCCCACCAGTCTAACCGAAAATCAGTGGAAAGTTATTGAAAATATTCTGAACGAAAATTGAAAACGCAACATGATTTAAAGAAATCTTCAATGCAATAATGAAAGATAATGATTTACGGATATGCTCGATCACCTCGCCGATGGATATCAGTGCAGAGAATGCCTCGACCTGTGAAAGATATAATAATACTGAATCCGAGAAAATCGTATTTTTATCCTGTAAATCGAACCCTATGAAAAAATTGATCCTGATTTTAAGCCTGACCATTTCAATGACTACAACTCATTCACAGGCAGTTTTGGAGCATGTATACATAAATCAATCAGTTGGGAATCCTATTAAATTGTCAAACAACGAATGGATTTATGCGGTCCTACCATATAATTCATTCCCCCCCACAGATGTTAAAATATTTTCAAGTAGCCATGTTCTGTTAAAAACCATACCATTTTATATCCCTTCTGGACACCGATTTAGTTCACTGCTCAATGTTTCTGATGTATTATTCAATTCCGATAATAAAATTGAGCTTTTATATAGTATTTTGTCTAACATCGGTGATTCCTGTACCCTCTATTTAATTAATGAAGATGAAATGATTTTACAAGAATTCCCCCATCAGTATTGGGCATGGGTATATAATATTGATGGGGATTATAAATTGCAGACCCTTAATGATCAATATGATTCAAGTTGCCGTATCTATAGTCTTCCCGGAACAATGGTGGATGTGCCACACCAAAATACTCAGATAGAACTATCAGCTTCCCCAAACCCCTGTAAAGACCTGATTGAAATCAGTCACCCGATAAATGCTGTCCGGATAAGAATTATCTCAGTGGAAGGGAAAGAGGTATACCGGGTAAATACCGGGATGGCTTTATCGACCAAGGTTCAGACCATGTCCTTTCCAACGGGAATATATATCTTTGAAGTCACACTCAGCGATCAGCGAAAGCTGACCGGAAAGTTCATCAAAAGGTAAGAATAAGAAATTAAAACCTGTATTATGAAAAAGCTCTTGTGCATTTTAATGACAATAATTCCAGTGATGGCATTCTCACATCAGTATTGGGGTAACTATTCACCTGTAAATTATATTTGGAAGTATGTCGGAGGCAGAGGATTTTCAAATTATCCCGTTTCGGGAACAAGCCTTGCTTTTGATCCTACCGGTGTACCTTATGTGGCTTTCACAGAATATATAATAACCGGTGGTGTATCTGTGGAAAGATATAGCGGCACGAATTGGCAATATGTTGGCTACGAGCAATTTTCGGCCGGGGATGCTTATTGGACGTCTTTGGCATTTTCGCCGGCAGGACAACCCTAGGTGGCTTTTGAAGATTATGCAAATTCAAAAAAAGCAACAGTCATGACTTTCAACTGCACAATTTGGGAAGATGTTGGAACTGCCGGATTTTCAGCAGGTGAAGTTAATTATGTGAAACTAGCATTCAGCCCCTCAGGTTATCCTTATGTTGCCTTTGAGGATTCAGCCCATTTCAATAGAGCATCTGTGATGAAATTTAACGGGGTGAACTGGATTTATATTGGTGTACCCGGCTTCTCTGTAGGCAGTGCAACCGCCCTAAGTCTTGCCTTCAGCCAAACAGGTGAGCCATATGTTGCATTCCGTGATGAGTATGATTATGAGAAAGCAAGCTTGATGAAATATGATTCTGTTTTAGTTGGGACGAAAGAGCCGCACCCGATACAAATCTCAATACATCCTAATCCTGCCTCCGATAAGTTAGGAGTGGATGTGCCGGGAAATTCACAGTCATACGATCTATCCATTCTGAATCTTCAAGGCCAGCAGGTGCTGAGCCGTAAACTTTGGGTTGCCAAGACCACCATCGATATCAGCTCCTTCCCAAGTGGTGTCTATACGGTAAAGGTAACAGGCGAAACAACGCAGATGGTGAGGAAGTTTGTAAAGCTGTAAACCATCATCTTTCCATGACCCGGTTAGAAGTGATAACGTATATTATTCCTTGATAAACTTCCTAACCTGCACCGTTTGATCATTGGTCAGACTTACAACATATACCCCGCTGGGAAGACTGCTGATGTTAAGCGTGGTCCTGGGAGCGGTCATTAGGCTGCCGATAAGCTGTTGACCGGTAAGGTTCAGAATGGAAATATAGCCTGGAGATGACATCTCTGATGTTTCTATTGTGATATTTTCGGATGAAGGATTGGGGAAGATTATAACATTGGAAGTGTTATACTTAGAATCATTTATACCGACCACATTACTATTATAGAGTGTATCAATCTCAACCTGGGTTAATGCCCGCTTATATATCCTGATATCATCAATACTACCCTGTAAAAAGTCATCCGCTGTAGTGTTATTACCCATATTCATATAGGTATTATAAGAGGATAAAATTCCTGTTGCATTTAGTGTCTTTATTAACTGGCTGTTTACATATAACTTAACGTTAGTGCCATCATATGTACCAACCAGGAAATACCATTCCCCCACCTGCCAGTAATTGGCGTCTGTTGATACATCGAATTCAATATTGTTTATGGAAACTGAAAAAGCAAATCTTCCGGGCAGGCTTGGATACAAGTCACCACTTACACCTAGTTTATACTGATAATAGGGAGGTACATGAGCCGTATATCCTTTATCGACAAGCGGGCTGTACCCGCCTCCTTCAAAATGAACTGATTTCCAACAAAATTAATAAAATGGTTTATAGAAGTCAATACTCAGTTTGACTGCCAGATAATGTTTCTAACTTCAGCACGCTTAAGATTGGCGTTTCTCAGATTCGTGTTGGACATGATAGCTCCAGTGAGATTAGCCATATAAAGGTTAGCCCCTCTCAGGTCGGCTCCACTAAGATTTGCTCCGCTCAGGTCAGCACCGGTTAAGTCAGCACCACATAGGTTCACTTTTTTAAGTTCAGCTTCGGCTAAAATCGCTTCGGTTAAATTCGCTTTATCGAGTTCAGATTCTGTAAGGATAGCACCGCTAAGGTTTGTGCCGGTTAAAATAGTCCCGGAGAGTTTCGTTTTTTTTAGGATTGCTTCACATAAGTTCGCTTCACAAAGGTTTGCCCCGCTTAGCTCAGCCTCGTTTAGAATTGCCATGTTGAGGTCAGCCTTATTAAGGTCAGCATTGCTTAAATTCGCCCTTGTCAGGACTGCCTCCTTCAATCTCACTTTAGTAAGGTTGGTTCCAATAAGCTTTGCTTCACTTAATTTCGCTTTTATGAGGTCGGCGCCACTTAGATTTGCTTCGCTCAGGTCAGCTTCGTTTAAACTTGAACCAACAAGGTTTGCATTTGTCAGGATGGCTCTGATTAATTTGGCTTTGATAAGAATTGCATAGTTAAGTTTGGCGAAATTCAAAATAGCATAACTTATGTTTGCCCTGAGCAAGTTAGCCTCAGAAAGGTCTGCATTACTGAAGTTTACATATTTCAGGTCGGAATAACTCAGGTTAGCTCTGAAAAGGTTTACCCCCGAGAGGTCGGAATAACTCAGATTGGCCTTTACCAGGTTTGCATTTGACAGGATGGCTTTTTGTAAATTCCCTTTTTTAAGTATCAACGGACCCGAAGAAGCCTGTTTAAGGTATTCGGAAATTGTTTCCATATCGGTCATCAGGTTCGAATTTTAAACTGTGTTGTAACGAGTTGTTAAAATACTATGATTTATTCTGAAAATCTTTACACTATTTTTCGAATTTCTTACATAATTCACAGGTTTTCAATTTCGTCCTGAGTCTCGTATCTGAGTGATATAGGGGACCAGCACCATATCGATCATAGGTGAAGATGGACAAACCGGAGCATCTGACTACAATACGCCGATTAATTCTGACATCATAAAGGTCTGATAGTAAAACAACGGAAGTGTTCTATTACGATCGTCCAGGGATGATCAACTCCATCGGCCTGCCCATTAGCAAGACAATCAAGGTCAATGTGCAGATTTTTCCTTTATTTTATTAGAAACATTTTCTTCATTTCAACGTTTTTATCGGTTTCCAACTTGTAAAGATAGGTTCCGGCCGGAAAATTGCTGCCGTTAAAATCTACCACATAACTTCCCGGAGAAAGCTGCTCGTTCACCAGTGTTGTGACTTCCCTGCCTAAGATGTCACAGACCATAACCTTGACAATTGATAATTTTGAAACTTGAAATTTAATTTTTGTACCCAGTGTAAAAGGGTTGGGGTAATTCTGTTCAAGGAGAACATTTGCAGGCATGCCGGGAATCTGCGCAATTCCCATGTGCGGGTTGTAAAATACCCAAAATGTACCTGCGCCGCCGTTATCGTATGGACCACTTTCTATCATCGTACCTTCTGAAGAAATAGCAACCGACCATCCCTGCCGGTCTACCCCAACTGCTTCCGTGCCAATCAGCGCAGAAACTTCCTTTGTCCAAACCCCGGCACTCCTGTTGAATATCCATACCTGTCCGATTGACCCGTTGGCGCCGGGACTGCTAACGAGGGCAGTATTTCCGTCAGGAGAAATTGCGACTGATTTGCCTACCAGGATAGGAGAGGTAGAACCTTCGGCGTACAGTACCGGACCTTGCTGCGCCCACAAAACGCCACTTCGGGTAAATACCCATACTGCTCCTTCGTTCATGAAATCACCTGGACCTCCGATGATTACGGTATTGCCATCGGAAGAAATTGCAACAGACGAGCCCTGTTGTGAAGCGTCAGTATTATCTGAACCAACAAGCTTTGTTCCCTGCTGCACCCAATCGCTGCCGTTTCGGACAAAAACCCAGACTGCACCCAGGTAACCATTATCCACCATGCCACCAGTAACAAATGTATTTCCGTCTGCCGAAATGGAAAGGGATGTCCCCTGGTTCGCCTGTCCAACACTGCCTGTGCCTACCAGCTTTGATCCATGCTGTGTCCATACCGACCCGCTACGGGTAAATACCCAGACCGCCCCTGTTCCACTATCTCCGGGACCGCCTACCAATACGGTATTTCCATCAGAAGAGATTGCAACGGACGCGCCCTGAAGAATCTGGCCGCCCACGGCACCGGAACCAACAAGTTTTGAACCCTGCTGTGTCCAGGCACCCGCGTTTCTTGTAAATATCCATACTGCCCCGGTATCGGTATTGTCTCTCCAGCCTCCCTCGATCACTGTATTGCCGTCTGAGGAAATAGCAACAGAATATCCCTGGTATACAAAATCGCCAGCACCACCGGTGCCTACAAGTTTTGTACCCTGCTGAGTCCATATACCTGAACTGCGTGTAAAGATCCATATTGCCCCCTGTTGACTGTTATCATAAATTCCTCCTATAACAGCAGTATTACCGTCAGATGATATGGCCACAGAACTTCCCTGGAATGAACTTGCGTCACCCCCGGTTCCGACGAGTTTTGAACCTTGCTGAGTGAATTGAGCAAAAAGTAGTCCCGGGATCATCCCTGAAACCAGGAATAAAAACCTGATCAGTTTCGTTTTCATAATTTTTTTTAAAATTGTTAAATTAAAAGTAAGTACATGCTTGAGTTTTGGTTTTTAAGCAAAGAATAAATCGAAAAATTTCTGATATGAAAATCAGCGAATAATTATGGTATAATCGCAAATTACATTACACCACATAAAAAATTGCTAAACAGCGGAGAACGGCTTAAAAAAAGTGGTTGAGTGGTCCACTCTGATTAGGGAGATCAAATTATGTAACGTTTGTCCCTGCTGAAGTATTAAACAGGGATTATCGTTTAAAAAGCACAGAAGAACAGAATTATACAAGAATAGGTTATATTTCCGATATACCCGTACTTATTTTTCAAAAACATTGTTATTTATCACTAAACAAGAGAATATTTGACTTTCAGGTTTTTTTCGTATATTAGCTTAATCTGTGCATGATGATGAAGAACTCCTTTTTTTTAATACCACTGTTTACCTCTGTCTTTTTTTTCCTGTCTTTTCCGACGGCATCTTCCGCCCAGATTCCCTTCAGGCCCCCGTTTAAAAAGGAACCGGTATACGATCTCGGAACCATCTATTTTATGCAGAAGAGCAACTCAAAGATCCTTAAGCTGGTCGAAGGCAAAACAATATTTTATTCTACGGATAAAACGGAAAAGGTGCATAATTCAGGCCAGGTAACGAGGATCAGGAAGGATTCAATTTATATAGATCACAAGGGGTATCTTTTCAGTGACTTCACCTCTATCGGGATAAATTTTGCAGTTGATTACCGAAAGGCTGATTCAGCCTCATGGAAGGTATATTTTCCTCCTGATCAGGCTTATTTGACTCCGGTCAATCACTCACGTTTTGAACATAAACTGAATGACACCCTGAGGATTGAGAAAAAAGCCCTGATTAAAACCAGGTTCATAAAGAATACTGCTGCTTTCAATCACAACAACTTTAAAATCAACATAACTGACATTTTTATTCTCAAAGCTGCAATTTCATATGAATACAGGTTCACCAAGAAGTTGTCGTGGGAGCTTGAGACTGGCTATCGTTTCAGGGGACAAACTGATCCTCCAGCGTTTTTCAGGACTTTCCAGATTGGTCAGTATGCAGGCCCTTCAATTATTACAGGTCCTAAGTATTTCCCCGGATCGGGCAGGATGTATCTTGGAGCCATGATGCAGGCCGATTACCTGGAAATGCATCAGGCAAGGTCAAGTTTTTATAATTACCATTATGAGCAGCTCCAGGACCAATACCGTTTTGATTTGGGTTTAAGCCTCAGGGTGGGGATCCTTACCCGCATGGGAAAAGATGGTGTGGTTGATTTCTATACAGGTTTGGGCCTGCAATATATATCCATCCATGGATTGGTTTACGGGAGATATTTATATTCAGACAGTGATCAGATTATGTTTTACCATCCGGATCAATCGCCTGATATCGATAATTACACCATATGGTGGCCGATAGTGCATCTGGGGATCAATATCGGATTTGGATTTTAATAAATATCAGAGGCCTTCCTGGTTTATTTCAACCCTCTTTTTTCCTGCAAAGCTTTTTAAACAGCTTTTTAATCTTTGGCATAATATTGTATTTCTGGATAAGCTCTTTCCCGACCAGGGCTGCCCCGACCCAGAAGATGTTCGTTGCGGCCAGCAGAACCGGATATGCAATAGCATATTGGGTCAGGGTAAGTTTGAAGAAGGGCAGTATGAAAATCACACCCCATATAATCCATGTTAAGAGAATCAGTGAAATCCCGAGAATCCGTATGAACTTACGTTTCATTTACTGTTGATTATATCGTCATGGCCTGTGAATGAGTAAAGTTACATCCTTTACTTGCAATAACCAAGATGAATTCTCAATTCAGATTAGAATCAGGCTGATCAATATTAGTGTGAAGTCCCAATGTCAGCAGTCAAAACTTTTTTCGAACAGGTCAATGCCAGTCAAAACACAGGATCCGTGTATGATGAGGATCTAATAATTCCTCACCGAATATAATCAGATGGAGAGGACGGATCCCTGTTTTCCTGGGCCATAGCTACACCGGGAAGCAGAAGATTATAAGGCAAAGTAGTTTTTTCATAACCTTGATTTTTAACATCTGAATACGAATTTATTTTAGGATATTGGTGACCCCTAATTGATATTCAAGTCCACAAACGTCATTTTTGTAGGAAATCCAAAATAATGGCAGGATTCTCTCAGGAATTATGAAAAACTGCAACACCAGTAGGATTAATAACGGCTTTTTGCAAGGAATATGAAATTTTAATATATACAATGGCAGAAAATATGGAAAAAAGTATTCCAATCATTAGTTGTTGAGTTTATATCACTTTTTCGATTTTCCCGGATTAATAATAAAGAGCCCTTTGTTTGAAATTGGAAAGAATGAACAGATCGGAATTGGAAAATGTCAATTAACTTTGTAAAAAAGTTTGAATGAAGATCATTAAACCGAAAAATGTTAAATCAGGTAAGAAAAGATGGATCATGCCTGAAACTTCGATGACTCAGGATGAATTTATTTCAGGTATCAGAGAAGCTGAAAAGGGCCCTTTTTCAACTGTTCAGGAATCATTGGAACAATTTGAGAAATGCTTAGATCAAAGACAAAAGAAGTAAGAATTTCCAACAATTTAATACTGATATTCAGAATGTTTATTCTTACGGCGAGGAAACATTTGGAGTAATCAGTGCAAGAAGCTTTATCGTTGACATTTACAGCAGGGTGTGGACTTTGGATAAACTGTTTTTATTACATCCTGTATGCCGTCATATTCCAAACAAGTCTAAAAGTTATCGAAATATTATTCTTGGGTCTTATTTGTTAATTTATCGGATTAAGGATGAATATGTTGAAGTTCTGAGAATACTTCATTCTCATTCAAGTATAAGCAAGATTAGAAGAACCCGGAAAATAAGACTTTATTGTTCTTCAAAAATAACACCCATATCATTTTATGAATAAGCACTTGCATCAAATTAAAAAGTACCTAATTTTCGGTCTGATTACACTCGTGACATCCCTCCATGCCCAGAAATTCGAAAGCCTTGCCTTGACGCCGCCCATGGGATGGAACAGCTGGAATAAATTCGGCTGTGATATCAATGAAAAAACAATAAGGGAGGTTGCCGATGCAATGGTCAGCAGCGGGCTGCGCGAAGCGGGATATGTGTACCTTGTCATCGACGACTGCTGGCAGGTGAAAAGGGATTCGAACGGGAATATCATCGCCGATCCCGACAGGTTCCCTTCAGGTATGAAAAGCCTGGGTGATTATATTCATTCAAAGGGACTGAAATTTGGTATTTATTCTGATGCAGGAACTGCAACCTGCCAGGGAAGGCCGGGGAGCAGGGGATACGAGTTCCAGGATGCGCGTACTTATGCATCATGGGGAGCCGATTACCTGAAGTACGACTGGTGCAACCATGGGAAACAGAATCCTGAAGCTTCCTACACTATTATGCGCGATGCTTTGTACAAAGCGGGAAGGCCTGTTGTATTCAGCATTTGTGAATGGGGAGTGAGCAAACCCTGGGAATGGGCCAGGAATATAGGCCATCTGTGGAGGTCAACAGAAGATATCATCAATTGTTTCGATTGTAAAAATTACTGGGGAGGAAACGGGGTGGTGCAGATCATAGATCTCTTTACCGATATAGGTGATTTCTCGGGTCCGGGACATTGGAATGATGCAGATATGCTTGAGGTCGGAAACGGGGTTCTGACTCCTTCGGAAGAACGGTTGCACCTCAGCATGTGGTCGATGTTCTCGTCGCCTCTTATGGCCGGAAACGACCTGAGGAACATGAGTAAAGAAACCACGGAGATACTGACAAATCATGAAGTACTTGCAATAGACCAGGATAAAATGGGCATTTCGGCCACCCGCTGGATGAAATACGGGGCACTTGAAATATGGTTCAAGCCACTGGACGGGGGCGCTTACGCTTTTTGTTTTATAAACCGGGGATCAGAACCCCTGGATTTTAACCAGGATCTGAAGACGACCATCAAAAAATATGTTATTGACGGGAACTACTCCATAAGAAACCTCTGGAAACACGAAGATGCCGGATCCTCAAAGGAAAATGTGAAAGGGACACTTGCTCCTCACGATGTCCTTATGATCAAACTTACACGGACATCCACCCGCTAAAATTTTGAAGTACTAAATTCCCTGTTCAGGGAGGACCCGACAAGGGTCTGAGGAAGTTGTTCCTTTAATTTCAGCCTGGCAGATGATGCTTTTACCTCCCTGATCACAAAATCCGAAATTTCTTTCAGGCTGGCTTTGCCATTGCTTTCTTTGAGCTTTTGCAGTATGGCGAGGGTGAATAACCCATGCCCGGCCTGCTCATCCGACCAGGCTTTTTGCCCTGGTTTTGCCGCTGCCATTAAAATTCCATTAATTGGAACATTGGGATATAACATTGCGATATTCGGAGCTTTGCCCTTCGCGGGCCTGGCCTTCAGGGCATCAAACTGGAAGGAAGTTTCAAGAATAATACTGATGCGTTTCGATGCATCCTCCTGCAGCATCTTGTACAGGTCACTGATCCTGATCGTGAATTTCGGATCGTCATTTTCAATATCCACCGGAAGAATATAGGGTTCGTAGGTTTTTTCATCGATCATCCCGTAACCGGCATAATAAAAGATCAATTCGGCTTTGCCCTGTATTCCTTTTGAATAAGAGGAAAGCCTGATGATCTCACTCCTCATTTCAAAGGCTTTCGCATTGATGATGGTTTGCACATTTCTTTCAGGTATCCCAAGTGTACGTATGGCATATTCCCTGAAAACACGGGCATCGCGGGCATGATGATCAATTGAATCAGGCATACAGCGCGCCATTTGCATAGGGCTGTATGCATCATTGGCAATGATCAGCACGTAAGTGTTTTTCCTTTCCGGAAGATTTTCAGGGATGTCCTTGTCGGCATCGCATAAAATCTCAAAATCAGGGGTCTTCTGGTAGACTGGATAAGATTTGCCCGTGGTGTACATGTAAATAATCCGGGTGAGAGTATCTGCTATAATCTGGGAGGCATTTGCATAAACCTTGTCATCGGCAAGTTCCTGTGTGGTGCCGCCACCCTTTATCTTCCGTATCTCATTGGAATAAACGAGTGCTCCCTTTTTTTTATCGAATACTTTAAGGCTGGCATCCAGGTTCCCGAAATAGAACAATGGGGTTTGTCCGTTTGGGGATGAAATACAAACAATTTTAATTAGCAGGTCGGCCTGGTTGCTGTCTCTGACCGCACGAAGTTTGTTTTCGCTGAGCTTCGCCCTGACTTTTGGCTGGACTATCAGTTGAGCCGCACCTTTTGTCCAGTGGAACTCCGAACCGCTGAGGTAAAATGTAGACTGGGCTGATGCAACGTCAATACCAGATGCAATCAACACGATCGTCACAATGAACATGCCCGTCAAATTCTTCATCATGCCCTTTCGGTCTGGAACGACAAATAATCCTTTATCAGCGGGATTTCAGCAGCTGTAACTCCATACCTGAGCAGGTGCGGTACATCCTCCTCAAATGCCACCATGAATTCCGTTTCGCTGAATTCTTTTGATGCCAGGCTGTTGGAATATAAATCAAGGGCGGGTTTACGGTGCCCCTGGCATAATTGAACATGTCCCGCGTTCATGTAATCATAAGCCGAAGGTTTATCAGCCCCTTCAAGAAGTTCAACATATCCTGCTTCAGCCTGTTTGAGTTTACCTGTAACAAAATCACAATAAGCGGCCGGCCTCAGGTATTTCAGGTTCCCCGGTGAATAAAACAACAACTGGGCGTAAATCTGCGAGGCTTTTTCATAGTCCCTGAGATTAAGGTAACATTGGGCAAGCTGGGCCTGTATGGATTGATCTCCGGGCTGGACTTTAAGAGCTTCATTAAAATATTCCAGGGCGTTTTGATATTCCTTGAGCCTTATATAGCACAGTGCCAGTTTCTTCAGGATCCAGAGACGATCTGTGTCAAAAAGTTCAGCTTTTTTATAAAACTCAACAGCTTTCCTGTAACGCCCTAATTTCTGATAACTGAAAGCGATCTTTTCATAATATTCACCCGACGGCTGTTCCCGGGTTGAAAGATATTCATAAAGATCGATGGCTTCATAATAATGGCCTTTCTCGAAGTAGAATTCGGCCAGCTTATGGGTGAATAATTCCTTTTCGAAGAAAGTCCGGTAGAAATACAGGTCCCCGAAAGAGATCTTTTTTCTGAAAATGTCTTCAAATTCACCCCGGTTGGGGAAGATCTTATAGAACCTGTAAAGATCCTGTGTATACTGTATGAAGATGGCATTTTCCCCTAATGACTGGTCGAGCATCTGTTCTTCGGATGCCATTTCTTTCATCTGGGCAAGTTCAGCTTCAAAATTTGTCACAATGAGGTTCCTCTGCTGGGCAGGGATTGCCTGGAAATTCAGGACAAAGGAATATTTATCGGAATTGCAGATATAGAAAGCATGTTCCAGGCTATCGAACAGGCGGCGGTTCAGGTCATCATTTTCGGGGAAAAGAACGCCGGCCTCGGGATTACGTCGATGGAACGGGATGAACCAGTTGCACATCCTGTTAAAGAAATCAAAACGCTTCAGCATCTGGAACGTGCTCATGAACACATCCCCGCCTTCCATCTGCATTTTTGAAAACTTCTCGATCTTTTCAAACAAACCCGGAACCTCATCCACCATCCCTTTCCATCCGGGGTTTTCTCCTTCCATATCCGATTCTTCAGTTTGATCGCCAAGCTGGAGTTTGTCTTCGATCTTAGGCATCATTTTCTTCATATCGGGGAGAACTTCTTCTTCAAACTCCCTGGTGATCTTGTCGGTCTCCCTGGCCATCAGGAACTGTAACAGGATCACCTCTATGTTTTTCAGGATCTCGGGATCGCGTGTAAGTACGGTTAATTTGTCGACAAGTTCAGGATGATACATGATCCTGCGGTCGTATTTGATAAGCCCGAGGATAAGGCCGACGAGGGCACGCTGGGCAACATGTTTTTCACCGGCTTCTGCAAATTCGATGAGCAGAGTGAATTTCTGCGGGTCATAATAGTTGAGGAGGCTTAATGTAAGAGCACTCACAATAAGAGATTTCTCATACCATTCAATGGTGGCTGAACGGTTGATCCTCCTGACCAGGCTCAGATGGTGGTCTTTGATCTTTTCGGTAAGCCATATAAGTTTGAATAACCTGTCGAGCATTTCACCGGGAAGGGACTCAGTTATTCCTTCCTCTTCACTGACTGCAATGTCGATGAGTTTATTCACTTCACGATGAAGGAAGATCTCCTCAATGGATGTGATGATCTTATCTGGATCATCTCCGTAATATTTTAAAAGCTTTTGCTTTTCACTGTATTGAAAGGGGAGAAGAGGTTCCCTCATACTCTGTTGCAATTCATCGGCCAGGGAAAGAAGTGATGCCGAAAGGCTTTTCAGTATCGTTTCCTGCTGGGGGTCCTTGTATCCTTCAACTGCATATCTCAGCAGGGTCCTGTAATTATCACCCAGAGTTTCAAGCTGGTAAAAGAACTCCTGCCGGCTTGAAAAGCGGATCCATTGCGAGAACTCATCAAGGGCCGATTTGAAGCGGTTTTCATAAATGGCTTCTGAAACCCTACGGTATCTCTGTTCTATGTCGTTCCTTGATAAAGTGATCACTTCTTTTTGTATTAGGTATTTATAGGTGTCAAATACCTTGCCAAAGTTAACTTTTTTACCAAAAATGTCCTGTTTAATCGAAAGTCATTTTAATGTTATAAATTTTAAAGATTAGCATTTTTTATATTATTTTTGATTGATGTTGGATTAGCTTTAACAATCTAATGTAAATCATATTAAATAGTTCATCCAAAACAGAAACAAATAAATTCGGGCTTATGAAAAAGAAATGGATACCTGGCACTATTCTTTTGTTGCTTCTCTCCATCGCTGTTAATGCGCAAACGGATGATACAACGAAAGTGAAAGTGTTTGAACTCTACGGTTTCGTCATGACTGACGCAGGGTATAACTTCAAACAAATCAATCCTGACTGGTATGATGTTATGAGGCCGACGAAATTGCCATCGTATAAAAATGAATTCGGAACTGATGGTAACGTATTCTTTAGTGTTCGTCAGACCAGGTTTGGCGCTAAAAGCTGGATCCCGACCTCTATTGGAACCATCAAAACAATTTTTGAGTTTGAATTGTTCGGGACAGGTGCCGATGCCGGGAAGACGACATTCAGGTTACGGCACGCCTGGGGGGAACTGGGTCATTTCGGGGTCGGGCAAACATGGAGCCTGTTTATGGATCCGGATGTGTTCCCCAATTCACTTGAATATTGGGGGCCGAACGGGATGGTCTTCTTCAGGAATATCCAGTTCAGGTGGATGCCATTGATGGGACGGAACAAGCTTAGTTTTGCATTTGAGCGCCCGGGAGCCAGCGCCGACCAGGGGAACTATGCCGACAGGATAGAGCTTAAGGGTGTCAGGCCAAGATTTTTCTTACCTGATTTCACAGCCCAGTTCCGGATCGAACGCAAATGGGGTCATATTCAACTTGCAGGTGTGCTGAGATATATCGAATGGGTTGACCAGGCAAAGGATACAAGCAAATATGACCTTTCGGGCAGCGCTATCGGCTGGGGCCTTAACCTGAGTTCCAACATCAATATCGGGAAAAAGCTGGTCACAAGGCTGCAGGTTGTCTATGGGCAGGCATGCCAGAATTACATGAACGATGCTCCCGAGGATATCGGGATTAAAAAGAACCCAGGGGATTCACTTAAACCCATCAAGGGAGTGGCCCTGCCGGTATTGGGAATCGTGGCTTTCCTCGATGTGAACTGGAGTAAAAAATTCAGCAGCTCGGTGGGATATTCGCGTGTTGACATCATGAACACCGATGGACAGACTCCCTCGGCCTTTAAAAATGGGCAATATGGTCTTGTCAATTTCCTGTATTACCCCGTCAAAGGAGTGATGGCCGGCTTGGAATTTCAATGGGGACAGCGGCAGAATTATTCAGATGGATGGATATATGATGGTTACAAGATCCAGATATCTGCACGTTACAACTTCAATTATGCTTTCTTCAAAAAGAAGGATAAGCCACTTGATGCCAATTAAAAGATATATAGCAGGTATTATAGAATTTACAGTAGATCATTTATAAAACTGAAAATATGGAAAAGTTTATTGAGGTGTTTAAAAACATCGATAGCAAATGCGGCAGCTGCAGTTCTAAGGATTGTAATCCCTGCAACCACGGTTCTATGAACCCCGATTCGAAATTCAGGTTTACACGTCGTGATTTTGGCAAAACAGTTCTTGCAGCTTCAGCAACTGCATTTCTCGCTGGCTGTTCAGGTTCCTCGGGGCCGGGAGGAGGAGCAGCGTCCGCAGATACGGCTAAAGCAGGCCTTGCTGCTGATCCGGAACTGGTAAAGCAATCCAAAGGACCTATCATGACCGTGCTTGAGGAATTTTATAAAATGGGCCCGGGCCCATCCAGTTCACACACCATGGGGCCAATGAGGATTACCTATGATTTTTACCAAAGGATATCCAAACTCACATCCGACCAGCTTAAAAGAGCAACGGCAGTGAAGGTCCATCTTTTCGGAAGTCTGAGTGCAACCGGGAAAGGACATGGCACTGACCGTGCATCCCTTGCAGGGCTGCTTGGCAAAGCACCGGCAACCTGTCCGCCCCAGTTCCTCGATGGACTTGCCGCCAATCCGGATCAGACATACAAGCTGGTCCTCGGCCCTACCACTCTTAACACAACCCTCAAGGACATTATTTTTGACGCGGCAAAAGGCGATTTTCACCATCCTAACACCATGACATGCAAGCTGCTTGCCGGGGAAGAGACCCTTTATGAACTGGAATATTATTCGGTAGGCGGTGGGTTTATCGAATGGAAAGGATATAAACCCCCGGATAAAGGGCAGCCCAAATACCCATATCAGCATGCCAGGGAATTACAGAAGTTCCTTATCGATGATAAAGTACCTCTGGCAAAGCTCCTCCTGGAAAATGAAATGGCCATTTCGGGGAAGAGCGAAAAGGATGTCATGGAATTTCTGGACCAGGTGGCAGAAGTGATGATACGGGGAGTTGATACCGGTTTGCAGGTTGACAGCGTTTTACCCGGGCCAATCAAATTGAAAAGCAAGGCAGCAGATATGATCAGGAACCTGAAGAAAACCGATAAGGGTGCTGCAGGGCATGCTGTTACCCAGATCGCAGCATACGGGTTTGCGATGGGTGAAGAGAATGCGAGGGGGCATATTATTGTAACCGCCCCGACCGCTGGTTCTGCGGGAATATTACCTGCAGTACTGAAGTCCCTGCGTGACATTAACACTCCGCCTCAGAAAATCAGGGAAGCCTTCCTGGCTGCTGCCTCAATCGGTTACCTTTGCAAGCATAATGCAACTTTGTCAGGGGCCGAAGGAGGCTGCCAGGCTGAAGTAGGAGTAGGCTCTTCAATGGCTGCAGCCATGATAGCCCAGGCAAAGGGTGAGGGCCCTAAAGTTGTGGCAAATGCTGCCGAATCAGCCCTTGAAAGCCACCTTGGAATGACTTGTGATCCCGTAGCAGGTTATGTACAGGTGCCATGTATTGAGCGCTGTGCCTACGGAGCTGTTAAAGCCTGGACGGCATACTGCATCGCCAGTGAGGAAGACCCCTCAGAGCGTCGTGTGGATCTTGACACGACGATTGCCGCAATGGCATTGACAGCCAAAGAAATGAATTCAAAGTATAAGGAGACATCCGAAGGCGGACTGGCTGTGTCTGTAGTCCTTTGTTAATCATCTTTTCAGAACGTATATACAGTATGAGCAAAAGTTCAAGAATGGCCGTTGTTGCCTGGCTGCTGGCCGCTGTTTATTATTTCTACCAGTATACACTACGCTCATGCCCCGCAGTTATGATGCCGGAACTCTCCCGGGTTTTTGGCATCAGCGCCCTCGCCGTTGCATCAATGGTTGCCCTGTTTTATTATGGCTATTCTCCATTCAGCCTTGTTGCCGGTGCCGCCCTTGACCGTCTCGGAGCAAGAAAGGTTATACCTTTTGGAGCTGCAGCCGTGGGTGTTGGGGCGCTGTTATTCAGTACGGGGGACCAGACCATTGGCAGCATAGGCAGAGTATTGCAGGGAGCAGGCGGGGTGTTTGCACTTATCGGAGCCATCTATATTGCGAGCCGGCATTTCTCGGCAACCAAGGCTGCCACGCTTATTGGTGCAACACAGATGTTCGGAATGGCCGGCGGTTCTGCCGGCCAATTTGCAGTCGGGCCTCTCATCGGTCAAGGGGTGTCATGCCAAAGTTTCTGGATTGGTATGGGAGTGGCAGGTATTGCCATAGGATTCCTCCTGTGGTTCCTTATGCCCAGGGATGAACCTGTGAAACAGGAAGGCAGCTGGGTGAAAAATGCGGCACATTCATTTAAAGTGGTTTTCTCAAATCCGCAGTCCATCCTTTGCGGGCTGATCGCGGGACTTCTTTTCATCCCTACCACGATTTTCGACATGATATGGGGTGTGCGCTTTCTTCAGGATGCTTACGATCTTGATTTTGCTACTGCTGTTATGAAATCGGCAATCGTCCCATTTGGATGGATCATTGGCTGTCCCTTGCTGGGTTTCATTTCAGACCGCATAGGCCGGCGTAAACCCGTCATCATTGGAGGTGCAATTGTATTACTGGCCTGCCTTGCTTTTGTCCTTTACGGACGTGCAGGCATTTTTCCGCCCTATTCAATCGGCCTGGTGCTGGGGATTGCATCAGGTTCCGCCATGCTTCCATACACTGTGATAAAGGAAGCAAACCCGCCCCAATTCAGCGGTACTTCGACCGGTGTCGTGAATTTTATTAATTTCACGCTCAGCGCCCTGCTTGGACCCGTATTCGGCAGGATATTGGTCAAAGCCGCAGGTTCATCCGCAGAAATGGAACTGACACATTATCAAATTGCCTTCAAACCCCTGCTTATAGGTGTGGTGATAGCGATTGTGCTCACTTTGATTTTGAAGGAGACCGGACCTGCAACAAAAAAAGTAATGACTGAAAGCAAATCAAATTGATATTTATCTACTTTACCGAATTATATTATAAAAGGAGATCAGCAATATGAAAACAGTAGTATCCGGAAGTATTTTATCGAAAGTTTTATGTCTTTTCCTGTTTATTCAATTGCTTGCCGGCGCCAGCCAGGCGCAAACAGAAAAAGCATTGAAAAAGGAGCAGGTCCAGGCGGTTTTGGATGAGGCATACAATAAATTCAAGGACATTAAGGACGGAAAAAATGCAGATTACATTAAAGAACTGGCAACAGTTGATCCCGGGATTTTTGGAATTGCAATTGTTATGACTGATGGCCAGGTCTATACAAAAGGAGATGTTTCGTCAATGGTTTCAATTCAAAGTGTATCGAAGGTGTTCACTATGGCAAAAGTTATCGAAGAACTGGGACACCAGGCCGTGCAGGATAAAATCGGGGTTGATGCCACAGGGATGAGATTTAATTCAATCGTTGCAGTCGAGTTGCAGAAAGGCAAGGAGATAAACCCGCTTGTGAATCCGGGGGCCATTGCAGCCACCAGCCTTGTTAAGGGAGCCGATTCAGCTGCAAAATGGAAAAGCATTCTTAATATTCAAAGTGAATTTGCCGGCCATCCGCTTTCACTCAACATGCCTGTATATATAAGTGAAGCAGGAGACAACCTGCGTAACCAGGCTATTGCGCATCTGCTCTTTGCTTATGGCAGGATGTATTTCGACCCTGTCCAGGCCACCGATATTTATACCAAGCAATGTGCCATCAACGTGAATGCCAAAGATCTCGCAACCATGGCAGCAACCCTCGCTAACGGTGGTGTTAATCCGCTTTCAAAAAATAAAGTGGTTTCGCCTGAAACTGTAATGTATACATTGCCTGTCATGGCTACAGCGGGATTATATGACGATTCAGGTATCTGGCTGTTTAATACCGGCTTGCCGGGGAAGAGCGGAGTTGGCGGAGGCTTGCTCGCAGTATGCCCGGGGATCTTTGGGATCGCAGTAGTTTCCCCCCCTCTTGATGCAGCCGGAAACAGTGTCAAAGGCCAGCTTGTTATTAAGTACGTCGTTGAAAAACTCAAGCTTAATCCATACCTTATACAACCTAAATAAAGAATGCATTGATGAAAATGCAGTTGATACATGGCGGATTTCCCTCTGCCATAACCGGAAACAGGCTTCGGCTTATTGTCATGTTGTTGTTTGCATTTACCTGCGGAACATTTTCTCAAACCGCAGAACAGGGTATGAGTGTTCAGCATAATAAGCCAGTGAAGACAATCATCGATGATAGTTCCCTTTTCTACGATGGTCATGTGCACCTGACCAATTATATCCAGAAAGGCCCGGATGTTAAGGAGTTTCTAAAGGTTATGGGAAATAAAGTCGGCAGGGCGGTTCTCTTTGGCATTCCTTTGCAGCAACAGTGGTCTTACGCCAATACAGGGAGTTTTGCACCCTGGTATTACACCCAGACTGATGCCCCACTGTATTATTACTCTTTTACCGATGCCTTCATTGCCATGGAATATAAATCCTTAAGCCCGGAGGAACAGGCCAGGTTCGACCCCATGATCACTGGATTCAATCCTTCAGATATGTATGCAGCCGACCATATCAGGAGGGTACTGACTGTTTTTCCCGGTGTCTTTTCCGGCATAGGTGAATTTTCAATACATAAGGAATTCGTTTCCTCAAAGATACCGGGTGAGGTGGCAAACCTGAACAACCCTTCGCTTGACAGTATTTTCAGTTTTGCAGCTGAAACCGGACTCCTTGTACTCATTCACAGCGATATCGATATGCCGTTCCCAAAACCCGGACAGGAACCCTACCAGGTCCTGCAGTTAAGGGACCTGTTTCTCAGGCATCCGGGAACTACAGTGATCTGGGCACATTGCGGACTAGGTCGGGTAGTTCAGCCCTTGAAGGACATGGCAGCAATGCTTGACAGGGTTTGCTCGAACCCTGCCTTGTCGCATGTTTATTTTGACTTGTCATGGGATGAAGCTGCCAAGTATATTGTTTCTTCACCTGAAACAATTGCAAAAACTGCCAGCCTCATCAACAGGCACCCCGACCGTTTTCTTTTCGGGACCGATGAGGTAGGACCGGTAAACCAGGAAAAGTACCTGAACGTTTATTCGATTTACAAATCCCTTCTTGACCAGCTCACTCCGGAGGCCAGGTTGTTGTTCCTTAAGGGTAATTATGCCAGGCTCTTCGATGAAGCCAGGAAGAAAGTCCGGGCCTGGGAAAAAGCAAACCTTAAACCATGATTGCCCTAAACTGCCGGTAAACTGTCTATGATTAGAGGAAACCTGTTGACAAGCCGTTCCGTCTGTATGCTTTTACTTGCAGTGTTCACTGTTTTCGGATCCGTTCAAAAGTCATCCGCACAGAAAAATGATACGATCTACCTGCTTAACGGAGACAGGCTCACCGGGGAGATCAAGAAATTTGAAAAGGGGCAGATTAAGCTGAGTACCGAAGGTCTGAGCATTATATATGTCGAATACGACAAGGTCAAAACCATCTATTCCGGTAAATATTATGAGATTGTAAAGAAGTCGGGCTTTAGTTATTACGGGTCCATATTTAAATCAGATTCATCAGGATGCATCGATATCGTAATCTCGAATGATACAGTGACTGAGCGAATTCCGGATGTTGTTGAGATTACAAAGATCAACAAGCGCTTCTGGAAAAAATTTTACGGATCAATAGATCTCGGGGCAAACTATTACAAATCGACAAAGACCGTACAGTTTTATTTTGACGGTGTTGTTAATTACCGGGCCAGGAAGGACCTGGTTACTCTTGCCATCGACCTTTTTTACAGCCAGCAGAACTTTAGCGACTCCACTGTAATTTCCGAGAAATATGATATCGGCCTTCAATACAGTCATTTTTTCCAGGGAAAATTCTGGATGGGGCTTGGGACCAAAGTGCAGAAAAACACCGAGCTGGACCTGGATTACAGGTACCAGATGAGTATTGGCGCCGGGTATGACCTGGTTCATACAAACCCGATCAGGTTCTATTTTATGGGGGGAGTACTTGCCAACAGGGAAAAACCTACGGACTCGGTCACCGCTTCAACAAATTTTGAAGGGATCGTAGCTATGAAATTCACCTGGCTGCAGTACCGGCATCCGAAGATCAATATCTCATCCGATATTAATTATTTTCCAAGTTTTTCGGTTCAGGGAAGGTACAGGATCGAGTATAACCTCTCGACTAAATTCGAGGTATTCAGGGATTTCTTTCTCGGGTTAACTTTTTATGACGATTACGACAGCAAGCCTTCGGGCGGTGGGCCCTCACTTAATGACTGGAGCGTGGTTTTCACCATAGGATACACGTTTTAAAGAGAGCGTCATCAGAACCTGATCCCGGTTGTAAAGATCACCGACTCCAACTGGTCGCTTTGCCCGCTTTTAAACACATAATTCCCATCGGCTGCGAACAGGTGCCGGTACTCAAGCCGTATGTAACCTATCTTTATTGGTTTATATTCAAATCCTAAGGAAAAGCCCTGGGTCATAAGACCCCTGGTATGCCCGTTGTAATAATAGGGACCGGAGAGGAAGCCATCATAGTCATTAAAGAATTCATATCTTCCGGCAATCGAGTATTTTTTCAGGAAGGTGTACTTAGCCTGGACCAGGCCTGAAAACATTGTTGCTATTTTATTCGTGTCGGGTTTCATCTGGCTGTTGGTCTGTGCCGCGAAGTCCAACTGTCCGGTCAGACTGAGCCCGGGTAAAACATCATATTGAATGATTAGGTTATTATACAGAAGATTCTGGTTGATTTTTGCATCAGCAAGTGCAGCATTGCCGAAAAAATTATTGTAATTCACAGTAAGGGCAGGTATTGGTTTAAAATACACAAATGTCATTCCTGCCATTCGGGTATTTTTAGCGTAAGCAAGGGAATAATTATTGCCAACTATAATTCCTCCCCAGAATTTTTCTGAATAATTCCATGATAATTTAATACCCAGGACGTTCCCGACTTCATAATATCCTCCCACTGAAACCGAACTCAGGTAGTTCATCACAGGCCAGGAAGATTCAATGCCTACAGGATTAAGAAAGTATCCGAAATCGAGCCAGATTTTTTTCCCCAGCCTGAAGCCAAAGTTGGCCTGGCGAAGGTTTTTAATGAATTGGGCTTCGGGTGCAGCAAGCAGGTTTGGTGCATCGCCATACTGTATAGCAAGTTTACCCCTGACCTTATCGGATGTATAACCGATTTCGATAGCAGCTACATTCATGCGTATCTGGTTCTGAACAGGGCAGTTTCCTGCAAACGGAACAACATTTGATGTGTCAGCCTTGCTGTCAATGGTCCAGTTGTAGTAGGCATCAATATAAAATCCGAAAGTGAAATGTTTAAGTCTCCCGAACACTTCATTTTTTAATTCCTCGGTAATACTGTCGGCTTTATTTTGTGCACTAAGCCGTCCTGGCAATAAAGGCAACAGAAGCAGAATGATAAAAATTAACTGTATATGGCGCAATAGCCTGCTCATATATCCGGGTAGTAAAAAATGTTTCTTATTTCCAGCCGCCTCCCAATGCGAGGTAGAGGTTCACCACGCTCTCAAGCGAGCTTAGCTGGGCCTGGGAAAGCTGGATCTCGGCCTGGTAAAGCAGTCTCTGGGCGTTGATTACATCCAGGTAACTGGCATAACCGGCATTGTACAACTGGTTCGACAGGTCAAACGCAGTCTGTGCTGCATTTCTCAGGTTTTTCTGTTGCAGAACCATTTCGTGCTCTTTATCAACGGACAGCATTCCATCCGACACCTCTCCGATTGCAGTATAGATAGCTTTCTGGTAAGTGGCAAGCATTTCCTCGTTATAAGCCTGGGCTTTACGAAGGCCTGCCCTGAGCTTTCCCCATCCGAAAATAGGTGCAACCAGCCCGCCCACGGCGGAACCAATAATCCCGGCGCCAAGTGTAGAATAGCCCAAAGATGCATTAATGCTTAGTGTTGGCATCATCATACCCCTGGCCACACCTATCTGGGCATTGGCCGAAATAAGCTGCTGTTCGGCAGCGATAAGGTCGGGCCTCCTGATAATCAAACCGGCCGGTATTCCGGTTTTCGGAATGATGGAGGTATCGACCTGGGCTACCAGCGGAGCTCCTGTTTTAACTTCACCCGGGAGTTCGCCCAATAAAAGTTTTACTGCATTTTCCTGCATTCCCACTGCTCTTTCCAAAGCAGGGATCTGGGTTTTAACAGTTGCAAGTTCAGCTTCGGCCTGTGCGACAACAAGTCCCGATGCTGTCCCTGCGATCATTTTTGCCTTCACCAATGCAAGGGCTTCTTCACGGATCTTAACATTTTCCCTGGTTATTGAAAGTTCGTCTTTGTATTCGATAAGGTTATAATATCCGAGGGCTATGCTGGTGATCAGGTTGATATAGGTGGCCTGCCTGTATGCTTCCTGTGAAAACAGCTGGGCCCTGGCCGATTCCTTGGAACGCCTCAGTTTGCCCCAGATGTCAAGTTCCCAGCTCAGGGTGCCGACAGCATAGGCATCTTTGTACTCCAGGGTTCCCCCTGAAGGGATCTGGGAGTTTTGATAAGCTGCCGCTCCTTCTGCCCCGATTGAAGGAAATAATTCAGCCCTGGCCGCCTTGAACTGCGACAATGCCTGGTTGACCCTGGCATAGGCTATCCTGAGGTCGAAATTGGCTTTTATCCCTTTTCTGATCAGGTTCTGGAGCACGGTATCCTTGTATAGCCTGGTCCATGAGGTATCGGCAAATGTGAGCGTATCGGTCTGGCCGGAAAACCTGTATTGTTTGCCAAGGTCTGTCTGTGGCCTTTTGTAATTCGGTCCGATCTTGCAGCTGTTGATGCCGAACAGCATGATTGCAGCAATAGCCGTAATGATGTATTTTTTTGAGATCATATCGTATTGTTAGACAATTTGAATACTATTTTGACTCAGGTAAAGTTCCTGTCTCAGCCGGTTTCTTATTGAACAGTTTCTGCTCCAGCTTTTCAAAGACAACATACAAGGTTGGTACGACAAGAACCCCGCAAATGGTCGCGATAAGCATCCCGCCGAACACCGAGGTTCCAAGGGCATTCCTGCTGTTGGCCCCTGCTCCTGTGGCGATCACCAATGGCAAAACGCCAAGGATGAATGCAAATGAAGTCATCAGGATAGGCCTGAAACGCAATTTAGCTCCCGCAACCGTCGCTTCAAAAAGGCCCATGCCCGATTCGAATTTCTGCCTGGCAAATTCAACGATCAGGATGGCATTCTTGGCAACAAGGCCGATAAGCATGATAAGACCGATCTGTGCAAAAATGTTATTCTGCAGACCGCGTATCCACTGGAAACCGAAAGCCCCGAAAATACCGAATGGCATTGCAAGCAGGATAGGAAGCGGCAGAAGCCAGCTTTCATATTGTGCGCAAAGCAGGAGGTAAACAAAAATAAAGCACATGGCAAAGATCATGGGCGCCTGTCCTCCCGAAATAAGTTCCTCACGTGTCATACCCGAGTACTCATACCCAAACCCGTATGGAAGTGTTTTTGCGGCGACCTCTTTAAGGGCATCTATACCCTGGCCTGTTGAAAATCCCGGGGATATATTGGCTGTCATATCGGATGAGCTGAACAAGTTGAAACGCTTGACGATATCAGGTCCCTGAACAGGCTTTACTCTAAGCAGGGTACCAAGAGGCACCATGCCTCCCTGGCTGTTCCGGACATAGATTTTTGAAAGGTCCTCAGGATTTGCACGAAACTTCCCGTCGGCCTGTATGATTACACGGTAGGACTTTCCGAACTTGTTGAAATCGTTCACGTAATAACTGCCGAACATGGCCTGGAGAGCCCCGTAGATATCACTTACAGAAACACCCATTTTCTTTGCCTTTTCATTATCCAGGTCGATGAAGAACTGTGGAACATCCATACGCATGGATGTAAAGATCGAAGTGAACTCCTTGTGATTCTTTGCTTCGTTTACAAAAGCCCCTGTGACCTGGGCAAGCTTTGCCGTACCCGACCCGGTCTTGTCTTCAAGCTGGAATTCAAGACCGCCTGTCTTTCCAAGGCCTGGTATGGCCGGCGGATTGAATGCAATCGCAATGCCTCCCGGAATTTTCGACATTTTGGCCTGAACGCTGGCAATGATCTGGTCGGAAGTCTGATCTCTTTCGTCCCATGGAACAAGGTTGATGAAAGCCATGGCATTGGTCGTATTGACTGAGTTGTCCAGAATACTGTAACCGGGTACGATAAGGTAAAATTTTATTCCTTTCGTTTCAGCCAGTATCTTCTCTACCTGCTTCATCACCTTGTCGGTCTGTTCCAGTGAGGCTGCCTTGGGTGTTGAAGCATTGATAAAGAAATATCCCTGGTCTTCGGTTGGTATAAACCCTGTCGGAAGGACTTTCATGATAAAGATCATAAGTGCTGTGACAACTAAAAGAAAGAGCACAGGTTTCAAGGGTTTGTGCAGGAAGTTGTTCACCAGTTTTCCATAACCGTTTACAGTCTTATCAAATCCTGTGTTAAACCCGTTAAAGAGTTTTCCCACAATTCCTTTTTTCTTGCTTGTAGGCCTCAGGATGATGGCGCAGAGAGCAGGGCTGAGGATAAGAGCAAGAACTGCAGATATAAGAACAGATGCGATCAGGGTTATTGCGAACTGCCGGTACATGACCCCGGTTGTGCCTCCAAGGAATGTTGTGGGTACGAACACAGCGCAAAGAACAAGCGTAATGGTAACGATAGCCCCGGTTATTTCTTTCATGGTTTCCTTGGCAGCGTTCAGGGGAGTCATGTGCATGTGGTCGATCTTTTCCTGGATGGCCTCCAGGACCACTATCGCATCGTCGACTACAATTCCGATAGCAACAACCAGGGCAAACAGGGTCAGAAGGTTAATCGAGAGGTGGAAGAAGGAGAAGGCAGCAAGGGCGCCTACCAGCGAGATAGGTACGGTGATGGCCGGGATCAGGGTGGCACGCCAGTCCTGGAGGAAAATAAATACCACGATAAATACAAGTATAAAAGCTTCAATAAGCGTTTTAATTACCTCGTCAATTGACGCAGTAACGAATAAAGTGGTGTCCAGGGCGGTTTCATAAGTTATCCCTTTTGGAAATTCCTTCGACAATTCCTGCATGGCCGCATCACAGGCCTTTTTTACGGCGAGCGAGTTTGATCCCGGAGCCTGGTAAACTGCAATTGCCGGAGCAGTCTTACCGTTGAGCCTGGAATAATTATCGTAAGTCTTTAATCCAAGCTCCGAACGGCCAATATCTTTAATTTTCACAAAGGATCCGTCAGGATTTGATTTGATGATAATGTTGTCGAACTCTTTCTCTTCAGTAAATCTACCCTTTACGCGAACAACATAGCTTACCTGCTGTCCAAGAGCAGCAGGATTTTTCCCGATCTGTCCCGGTGCCGATTCAAGGTTCTGGTCCTTAATAGCTTTCTCAACATCCTGGGCTGTAATCCCCAGTCCCGCCATACGTTCCGGGTTAAGCCATACCCTCATGGCATAGTCGTCTCCTCCGAAAAGTGAAACATCCCCGACTCCCTTTATTCGTTTTATTACATTTACTACATTGATGTTGAGATAATTGGATAAAAATTTAGTGTCGTAAGCAGTATCACTTGTCGTCAGTGCGTAAAGCAAAAGAATGGATGGGTTCTTTTTCATTACGATGACACCGCTCTGGTTCACCTCCTGTGGCAGAACGTTGTAGGCACGCTGGGCACGGTTCTGAACATTTACAGTGGCCATGTCAGGATCTGTGCCCACCTCAAAATATACCGTGATAAGGCAGGATCCGTCATTTGCACACTGGGATTGCATATAGATCATGTTATCCACCCCGTTGATCTGTTCTTCCAGGGGAACCGAAGTGGTCTTCTGGACAACTTCAGCACTGGCTCCCGGGTAATAGGCAGTCACCGTCACTGTTGGAGGAACAACATCCGGATACTGTGATATCGGAAGTGATATCATCGACAGTATCCCGACGAGAAGGATCAGGATCGCGATAACAGAGGATAAGATCGGTCGTGTGATAAACGTCTGGAGCATATGGAATGGGGTTTGGAATATTGGCTGATTTTTTTTTAACTGAATATCGAATAACGAATAACGAATTTTGAAGTAAATTTCGCTACTTCGCTTCTCGCTACCTCGCTACCTCGCTACCTATAATGATCCCGGCCCGGGAAGTGTCAGGGTATCTTCTATCATCACAGGATTTATCTTCATTCCTTCCTGGAACTTCTGAAAGCCTTCGAGCATGATCTTTGACCCTGGCTTAAGTCCTGCATTGATGACAATTTTATTCTCAAAGCTCCTGCCTGTCAGTACCGGCACCCTGGTCACCTTATTGCTGTCGCCCACTTCGAATGCAAAGTATTTTCCCTGTACAATGGTAAGCGCACTCTGGGGAACGATAACCGTGCTGTCTCTTGCTCCGAGTACAAGCTGCACCTGGCAATAGTTCCCTGGTTTTATAATATTTTCGGAGTTAGCCACCTTGGCCCTGAGTGCGATAGTCCCGGTAGCAGGGTTGATATTCCTGTCCATGAAATCGATATCACCGGGAATGGGATATTTCTTTTTATCGGCAAGTGTGAGATACACCTTAATGGGGCCTTCTTTGGTAAGAAATCCTTTATGTGTTGAAACATATCTCATGATGGCCAGGTAATCGGTTTCATTCATCTGGAAGTTGACATACATAGGGTCAACCGCAGAGACCGTGGCAAGAAGTGTACTTTCTCCCCTTCCGACGAGGTTTCCCGGTCTAACCTGGACGGCTCCGATATAACCTGTTATCGGAGAGTCCATTGTAGTATATGAAAGATTCAGCTTTGCCTGCTCCAGGTCAGCTTTTGAACTTGCAACAGCAGCCCTGGTTTGTTTTTCGGTTGTCACAGCAACGTCATAATCATTCTGGCTGATGGCATTGGTTGCCAGCAGGGGTTTCAGCCTGGCCACATCTAGTTTGGCTTTTTCCCAGGCGGCAGTCTTGTTATCAAGATCAGCTTTGGCATAATCAAGATTGTTTTTATACTGCTCCTGTTCTATCATGAAAAGGGGCTGACCCTTCCTGACAACACTTCCTTCCTGAAAAGTCCAGTTCATCAGGTATCCTTCTACCCTGGCCCTTATGTCGATGGTGGGAATGCCCTCGGCCTGGCCGACCATATCGAGGAAAATCGGGACTGAACTTCCCTTCAACGTCATGACCTTGAACTCAGGTGCCGATACGGGCCCTTTTTCTTTTGACTTGCAGGAGCTGAACGACAGGGTCGTGATGACCATTGCAAAACAAAGAAACCAGCTAAAATATTTCTCTTTCATAAAGGATAGATTAATTTTGTTATTGTTCAAAAATAATAAAATATGTCTGCATGATAAAACAATATTGAAAAATTGTTCAATAACTTTGAAGAAATCTAACGGCCGGGATACCCTTTTGTTAAATGAAGCAATATCCCGAATTCATTGAAGCATGCGTGAAAAGATCATAAAACTGTTTCCGTTTATAAACCAGATGTCGGGTTACCGCCTGTCCTACCTCCGATGGGATATGCTGGCCGGGGCAACCCTGGCATTTTATGCCATCCCAACCTCCATGGCATATGCAGGCCTGGCTGGTCTGCCGCCCGAAACAGGAATCTATTGCTACCTTTTTGCCGGCTTGCTTTATTTCATTTTAGGAACTTCCAGGCAGCTTGCCATAGGCCCCACTTCAGCAATCTCAATCGTGGTGGCATCTTCGGTCGGAGTCCTGGCAGGCAGTGATCCTGTCAAAGCCATGATGCTTGCTTCACTTACGGCCCTTATGATGGCAGGATTTTTTCTCGTGGCCTGGCTGATAAGACTCAGTTCCCTGATCAGTTTTATCAGCGACACCATACTCATCGGCTTCAAGGCAGGTGCAGCAATGGTGATCGCTTCAACGCAACTGCCGAAGTTTTTCGGGATACCGGGGGAGGGGAGCAGTTTTTTTGACAGGATATGGCACCTGATAAGCCGGCTGGGTGAGACCAGGCAAGCGGTACTGATTTTCGGACTTGTGGCTTTTACCCTGCTGTTGGCAGGTAATTACTTCTTCAAAGGTAAACCTATATCATTGGTCATAGTCATTGGTTCAATCTTACTGATTTCATTCACCGGTATCGGGCAACTGGGCCTAGCTGTTGTGGGTGAGATCCCGAGAGGTATTCCTTTGCCCGGCCTGCAGTTTACCTTAGACCCTGCTGACCTGAATAATATTTTCTTCCTCGCAATGGCCTGTTTTTTCCTTTCGTATGTCGAAAGCATTTCTGCTGCCAGGGCTATTGCCAGGGACCACGGCTATGAAGTCGATCCCCGGCAGGAACTGCTTGCCCTGGGAGGTGCAAACCTGGCTGCAGCACTTGGGCATGGTTATGCAGTGGCCGGAGGATTATCACAATCGAGGGTGAATGATAAAGCAGGAGCAAAAAGCCTTGTTTCCTTGCTCTTTACATCTCTCATCCTTGGAATCATCCTGTTGTTCCTGACCGGGCTTTTTAAAAACCTGCCCCATGTAATACTGGCGGTGATAGTGCTGGATGCCGTGATAGGCCTGATAGACCTGAAGGAACTGAAACACCTTTTCAGGGTCAGCCGTTCGGAATTCTGGGTGGCCCTGGTTACCATATTGGCAGTCATGGTGTTAGGGGTCCTTCAGGGCATAGTGATCGCTGTAATCCTGTCAATACTTACAATCCTGAAAAAAACTGCTACGCCCCATGTTGCCGTGCTTGGGGTAGTTCCGGGTACAAAAAGTCTTTCCGACATAACCAGGCATCCCGACAACGTCCTTATCGACAAAGTCCTGATCCTTCGCCCTGAAGAATCAATTCTGTATTTTAACACCAATCATATCAGGGAAGACATACGAAAGATCATGGAAGCATACAAGGGGCATACTGAACTGGTGATCCTCGATCTTTCATCAGCCAATTTTGTTGATGTTGCCGGAGCAAGATTCATCCTGCAATTCGAAGAAGACCTGAAGAAAAAGGGGATAATGCTTCGTATTGTCGATGCCCTGGGCAATGTGAGGGATATGTTGCGTGCCGAAGGCCTGGAAAAGGCGATAGGCCATATCAGCAGGAGAATAAGTTTGCATGATGTCCTCGAGGATTTCCAATCCGGACGTTTGATCACCGATGTGACTCAACCGGAATTATCGCTGGCACCAGGGTAAACCAGAACAAAGCTTATGCGGAGCCGGGAGGAGATTTTAACAAGTGCTTACCTGGGGAAGAAATAAGTATAACCGAGAACAATACCGAACGACTGTGCAAAAACCCCCGACCTGACCTCGGGGCTTTCGCCAGGTGTAATGATTGCGATGGGGTCTATCTGCTTATGGAGGCTGAATCCGTATGTAAAGCCAAGGGTTATGATCTGCTTAGGCCGGTGGTAAGACAACCCTGTTGAAACATAATACAGGTCCCATTGCCCCGTGCCGTGGGTCATTACCCTGGAATCCTCCGTCGGTGTATATGATGAGAAGTCTGTCCTTGCACCCAGCAGAAGGCTGAACGACTTGCCCAGCATCTGGTCCAGCCCAATAGCTGCATTGAGTACCGGCCTTGAAGCTGTGCTGTAAAAAAGGTAATGTTCGAGTTTGTTCTGCATCTGCGCACTATCCTTCAGGGATGCCGGGTATATCATGGGATTTGCATCGGGCGACATGATATTATATGATTTTATTGCCAGGAAATATTCGGCCGAAAGGGCTATCCTGGTTTTCTCCGTTCTGAATTCAATCCCCAGCCCAAATGACCAGGGATGTTTATAATTCGCGTAGGCCGATTTGTCCTCGGCCCTTATCATGTATGGCTGCCGGTCCTCATTAGCTTTACCCGAGGAAGAGTAAGATTCCTCCCTCCGGGTGCTGCCTGTGCCGTATAAAGAAATGGAAGGAGTGGTGACAGTGAACCCGAACCTCCAATGCTTCAGCTCCCAGTCAATCCCCAACTTGAACAGGGTGCCCACCGTAACATATTTCATCGTCTGGGTTGAACTTGACAGGCTCATCGAGGCATTGGTATCCTTAACCAAGACCGCCCTCGAATTATCAGTGATCGAGGATGTCTCCCCCCTGTATGTTCCGAAGTTGGTGATGCCGATGCCCAGGTTTTTACTGATCCTGTAACTGAGACAAAGTCCAAACCATTGCTCGTTAAGCTGGTTCACAAAATCGAGCTCGCCCAGGTACTGCTCACTCCCGGGTATGGCTGAAGTTCCCCCTTCAGCAGCATACCTTGTGCTCATCATTACATTGTTGTAATTCCTCGTCAGGATCGACCAGGATAGTTTAAGACCGGGGACTTTTATATAGCTTATCATTCCTGCAAGGATAGAAGGATATATGCTCATCTGGGCCGAATTGAGGTTGATCCCGCTGCCTCCGCCGTCGCTTAGCTTTATCTTGTCAAGCTTGTATATATTCCCGTCGACCGAAAGATTCGGGAATTCAATATATGCCAGACCCCCGGGATTATAAAATGCTGCGCTGTTGTCACGTGCGCCTGCTATCATTGCCCCTCCGGTAAGAGTGCTCACTGCCCCGAACTGTTGAGACCAGTAATGATCAACCTGTGCGAAAACCGATGTCGATACTAACTGGATCAAAGCAAAGCCGATGACTTTGTATTTTAACAGACATCTTTTCATCCAGGCAGAGAATCGATAACTTTAATACTTATTCTGATCATTCGTGATGCTAAGATAATCAAAGATGTGCTCCCTTCCATGATGCCCGCAAAGGATTTTGAACTGCAAATTCCCTGAATTGTTAATTTTACGCCCAAATTAGATTTGATGTTTTCCTACCGTTGGATCAACCTTGTATTTCTTTTGTTTCTTTTCGGCAACCCATCTGTTTCACAAAACAGTTTCCCTTATTCGTCAACAAGGTTGAACAGCCGTCTTCCCTACACAGGACAGTTCAGGCATATAAGCAGTTACAGGGATGATATCCTTGAAGAACTTGCAAAGGACCTGCTGCGCCCGCCGAAATATGTCAATATCACTGTTGGCTTCAGGCAGGAGGTCAGGCTTCAGAACGAAAAACCTTTATCATATCTTGCGGATGTCAGGTTGTCGGATTTCAGGCTTTCGGGATATCTGCAATACCGTTCCTTTCCGATGGATGATGTCCTAAGCCCCTCAGGCCTCAGGTTTGCCCTTAAATTATCTTCAAAGCTTGACACCTCCGCATTTTCATCTGTGGAATTTGAAGGGAAATACCCTGAAAAGGGAGGACTCCTTGAATTCAGGGCTCCATCCCTGCAAATGGATACCGCGGTTGACACCCTGGTCACAGGGAATTTTAATTTTATTTATAAGGAAGAGGATTGGCAGAGGTTCTATGCCAGAAAGGAATTAATTGACGATTACTATGCTTCGGCTGCACTTATCGACAGCCTGGGTGCGGAAGCCGGAGGCTGGGCAATGACAGACCCTTCGCTGATCCCGTTCAACTATATCCGTCTTTCTGAACTGGTGAGGGTTGTAAGCCTCATTAACAGCCGTGATTTCACTTCTGCCCTGATTACCTCAGACCATGATCCGAAACAACTTCCGTCGAAGAACCTGTCGCTGTATAAGCTGGCAAGGACCTGCCAGTTCAATCTTGCCGAAACACTTGATAAATCAGGGCCCCTGAAAGGATACGGAAGTGCCGACAGCCTTTGCGGTTTTTTTGTTGATCGCCTGATGAGGTATATCCGCTTAAGCTCGCTCATGGACAATATCCAGGGCAGGATATACAGGGATTACCTCTCAACGTATTATTCACAGCATGTTTTCGAAAATGATACGGTTTTCATCCGTTCAATGCTGATCCGCATGTTCCCTGATTCCCGGCCCGATACCCTGCTTGCCTATGCTTCTTCCTGTATGATGAAGGCATACCGGTACAAAGCCTCCGGCCTGATCAGGGAAAAGAAATACTCAGATGCGGTGATGCTGATGGAAAACGCCCGCAGCATGGCTGCTGTTAATCCATACCTTAAGGAACATAACGGCTGGGAAGGAATGATGTCAGATGCGGTCAACGGAATTTATAATTCCTATGCCGGTATTGCCTCGAGCAGCCTTGAGCGCGGGAATACGGGTTTTGCCATGGAGTACCTGCAGAAAGCTGAAGAATACAGGGAGAAGTATCCCTTGTACATCAGTTCAGATTCCGTTTACCGAAGGGTTTACAGGGAGATCTTCATCGGGAAACTTGATCTCTGCGACAGCCTCCTCGCGGCACATAATTTTATTGATGCACTTGCATGCCTGAACAGTTGTGAATCGGCCTACAACGGGAGGATACTGGAGATACTTACTCCCGACATCTCAGGAAAAAAGGAAACTGCCGGGCGGGGGATCATAGCTTCATTTGCAGGCAGGTGCAGGAAGGCATTGAAGCAGGACCTGCCCGACAGCGCCATCCTGTATTTTGACCAGGCTTCGGCAGTGGCAGCACAGCTTAAATCAGCAGAGGGAAAGGTTGCGGCATTGGATTCACTGGCCCCGATACTTGCTTCCGTCAGGGTAAAAAAGATTAACAACTTAGCCCTGGCATATTACCGTCAGCGACAGTTTGCAAGGGCTATTCTTCAGTTCCGTGAAGCCGGGAAAATTTCATCAGCCTATGCCATCCAGCCCGATCCGGTTGCCGATTCCGTATTAAGGCAATCCTACAAGCAATGGCTTCTTGATAAGATAGCGATGGAACAAAAGCTAATCTGGAGCAACAAACCTGATTCGGCCATGGATTTTGTGAAAATGACTGTTGAAACTGCCAGGATGCAGGGCCTGTCAGGGGATACCGACATCATGAAGGCGTTGGAACAATACCGTTTAAAAATAAGCAGGCATGCCTGTGAGATAATAGAAGACAGCCTGGACCTACTTAACATAAGGGCAGGGCGGTGCTTTGCAAATAAGAAATACAGCCGGGGCTCCGCCATACTCGAATATTCGGTAAGCCTTGCAGTAAGGACGCCGGCCTGTAATCCTGACGTAAAACCGATGCAGGATTCTCTTCATAAGTACAGGGAGGCTGCAGAATATCAGAATAAACTGGATGAGGCCGACAAGGATATGATCTCCGGGGATTATGAAGAGGGTATGCAGATCCTGGCAGCAAATGAAAAGTATTATTCGCAGAAACGGATTGATCACTTCGGCATTCCCCTCACCTCGGTATATGATTATGTGATTTCGCATGCCAACCCTTTCATAACATCCATGGCCCTGGAATATTATTTTAACAATTCAGATCCTGCAGAGGCTTTACGCTATTTAGCACTTCTTCATGAACAGGGATTGCCCGACGACAGGAGCCGGTCATACCAGGAGAAACTGGCAGCAGCCCTGGCTGCGAAGGACAGGAACGTTTTTGGCAATACGGATCCCCAGGCAGTACTAAGGCGGTATTCAGGGGCCAATTCCTGGATGAGCAGGTTCAATGAAGTGTATTTGAAGGAATGGTATAAGTGAAAAATTCAATGCCCGTTCGTAAATTTGAGTCTTATAATGAAATAAAACCTCTGCCATGAAAAGAAACCTTTTGCTCATCAGTAATTCAACCAACGCCGGGGAAGAATACCTGGGCTGGCCTAAACCTTACATTTCGGCATTCCTGAAAAAATTCTCAGCCAGGTCGGTATTGTTTATTCCTTATGCGGGGGTTAACCTGAGCCCTGAAAGCATTCAAAAGTCCTATGACATTTACGAAGAAAGGGTAAAGGGTGTTTTTGAAGGCTTCGGGGTTGAACTTGTTTCGATCCATCATGCCGAAGATTTTCACCGTGCGGTAAAGCATGCAGAATGCATTGCAGTCGGGGGCGGAAATACGTTTCACCTGGTTAAAATGATGCATGAAACGGGTATAATGCACCTGATCCGCGACCAGGTAAGGCTTGGAATCCCTTATGTGGGCTGGAGCGCCGGTGCCAACGTGGCCTGCCCTACAATGAAAACCACCAATGACATGCCCATCGCAGAGCCATCATCCTTCAGCTGCCTTGACCTTGTACCTTTCCAGATCAACCCTCATTACCTTGATGCAAATCCTTCGGGTCATGCGGGTGAAACAAGGGAACAAAGGATCCTAGAATTCCTGGCTGTGAACAGGGAAATAAAAGTAGCGGGTTT
>Ga0316229_1000432_pt1 | contig 57609 bp, 59 predicted proteins | sample TBH18023metaG_FD_206011 | JGI IMG/M metagenome (GOLD analysis project Ga0316229, IMG submission 206011) | Freshwater microbial communities from Trout Bog Lake, Wisconsin, USA - TBH18023 | ecosystem: Environmental > Aquatic > Freshwater > Lake > Hypolimnion/Profundal zone | place: USA: Wisconsin... | reverse complement strand
TATTAACCACTAACATACATGAACTGATAAATCTTCGCCAGCAAAACAGGTGGTCAGTTTGCTTCGGACTGAGGTGGTCAATTTAACCGGCGCACGCATTCTTACTATCATAGTTTAGTGTATTGCAGTATAATATCAGTTAATTTTTTAAAAAGAAGATTTAAGCAAATTTTTATTCACAAAAATGCAAAGCCATAACCAGTGAATATTTACAAAAAGACCAATTAATACTGGCCAAAACAAATTTTCCTGCAATAGTGTGGACAATTCTTTCCTGCAAATTAATTATCACTTTAATAACTTGCTTTTTCTACGGGTAGTATAAACGCTCTTACAGGAAAATTTGTTCCGCTTTCCTGATTATATTTTTTGATCAGTTCCAAAGCATGTTCTGCATTTTCATCACCCGTAAAACTGAAAACAAAAAGTGAATCAAATTTTTCATCCCCGCTTGCAAACCAAGCTTCCAAAAGATTCAAAGTTTGATTATCCTTAAATCCGATGACATCTGTTGCACTGAACACACTAATTTTCGCTTCTTTAAATATTTTGCAAACATCATCCTGATATTCTTTTAAACAGGTTACCACAAAAAATTTCATAGTCTGAGTTTTTATTTTTGATTGCGATATTTTTTTCGCATCATTTTATAATACAATAAAGGAACCACCAATAAGGTAAGGAATGTTGATGTTATGGTTCCTCCCATTAATGAAATGGCAAGCCCCTGAAATATTGGATCAAACAAAATGATTACAGCACCTAAAGCAACTGCTCCTGCAGTTAATAGAATGGGAGTTGTTCTTACTGCACCTGCTTCAATGATGGCTTGTTTTAGCGGAATATTTTCTCTTAACCGTATATTGATAAAGTCAATTAACAGCACTGAGTTTCGAACCATCACGCCGGCCAAAGCAATAAATCCGATCATAGAGGTTGCCGTGAAATAAGCATGTAGCATCCAATGTCCAAAAATAATACCTACCAAGGAAAGTGGAATTGCAGCAAGCATTACCAAGGGTACAGTGAAGTCTTGAAACCATCCAACGATCAGAATGTAGATCATTAAGATAACCACCGCAAATGCAATTCCCAGATCTCTGAACACTTCAAAAGTGATCTGCCATTCGCCATCCCATTTAAGCGAATAATTATCTTCCATCTCTGGTTGATGTGTATATTCTTCTTTCAATGAAAATCCTTTAGGGACCTTTATTGTTTTTAAGCTATCTGAAACATGGGCGATGGCATAAGAAGGGCTTTCTAATTTGCCTGCCATATCAGCTACCACATACACCACTTCTTTTTGATTTTTACGATAAATACTTTTTTGTTTGATTTGTTTAGTTACTGTTACAATATCTCTAATCGGAACAGAATTCCCTTGCATACCAACAATCGTAAGATCAAGTATGTCATTGATGCTTGTTTTATCTACATCATTCAATTGCAATTTGATCGCTGTTTGGTTATAGGATGCAGGTTGATATACATTTCCAACATTCATACCCGATAATGCTGCATTAATAGTTGCTGTAACCTGCGCTGTAGCTACACCATAACGAATGGCTTTCTCTTTATCCACTGCAATATGATATTCGGGTTGATCGTCTTCTACCATCCAGTCTGCATCCACCACATCGGTTGTTTTGCCTAACAGCGTTTTTACCTGTTGTGCGATTTTTATCTGTTCTTTATAATCAGGTCCATATATTTCTGCAACCAGAGTTGATAATACCGGTGGTCCCGGTGGTACTTCCACGATCTTAACATTGGCATTGTATTTTTTTGCAATGGTTTGAATAGGTACACGCATTTCTTTGGCAATGCCATGACTTTGTATGCTTCTGTCTTTTTTATCTACTAAGTTCACTTGGATATCGGCAACATTATCACCTCTTCGCAGATCATAGTGCCGAACCAATCCATTAAAGCTGATAGGCGCCGATGTTCCTATATAAGCCTGATAATTCTGAACCATTGGTTGCCTGGAAACATAGTCTGCAATATCTTTTGCAACAGCCTGAGTTTTTTCTAAAGTTGTTCCTTCAGGCATGTCGAGCACTACCTGGAATTCGTTCTTATTATCAAAAGGCAGCATTTTTACCGCTACTGCTTTTGTATAGAACATAGAAAGTGATCCAAGTAATATCACTACAATGCTGAGTATAAATGTCCATCGTTTCCAACGCGATTCCAATAAAGGATTGATAGTTGACCGATAGAGTTTGTAAATGCCGGTTGTTTCTAAATTATGCGGTTTACTTTCTTCATGATGTAATCCTTTCTTTTCTTTTTCACGTAGGAATATATAACCGAGATAAGGCGTTAAGGTTAATGCAACGATTAGGGATAACATCATGGCAATGGAAGCACCAATCGGCATGGGACTCATGTAGGGTCCCATCATTCCCGAAACAAATGCCATCGGTAAAACAGCAGCAACTACTGTAAATGTTGCCAATATGGTTGGATTGCCTACTTCATTGATCGCATAAATAGCAGCTTGTAAAGGCGGTAGTTTCTTCATCTTAAAATGCCTGTGCATATTCTCTGCAATGATGATGGAATCATCTACCACGATACCCGTAATAAATACCAGGGCAAACAGCGTGATGCGGTTCAGTGTGTAATGCATGATATAATAACTGAACAGTGTTAATGCAAAAGTTACCGGTACGGATAAGAACACGACCAACCCGCCACGCCATCCCATGGCAAGCATTACAAATAATGTGACCACCACAATGGAAATAAATAAATGGAAGAGTAATTCCGATACTTTATCAGATGCTGTTTCTCCATAGTTTCTGCTGACCGTTAATTGTACATCATTCGGTAAAAGCTCTTTTTTAAGATGTTCAACTTTAGCTAGAATCTGTTCGGCTAGTTTCATGGCATCTGCACCTTTCTTTTTTCCTACAGATAAGGTAACGGCAGGATAATTGGATCTGAAAGCATTTGCTTTTACGGTATCGGCTTTGCCATATCCGAACAATACGTATTGGTTAGGAGTTTCAGGTCCGTCTTCTATTGTTGCAATTTGTTTTAAATAAACAGGCTGTTGCTGATTGATGCCTACAACCAGGTTGGCTACATCATCAGCAGTGTTTAAAAAGTTTCCTGTTTCCACAGAAAATGCTGTGTCTCTCTGCAACAGGTTTCCGCTTTGCATTTGCGAATTGCTTCCCAGTATTTGTTTGCTGACTGATAAAAAATCAACATGATTTTCTGCCATCTTATTTTTATCAAGCAATACTTTTACTTCTCTGCTTCTTCCACCCAGAACATTAATATCAGAAACATCATTGATCTTTTTGATCTCATTGGTCAATTCCTGCCCTAACTGTTTTAACCTGTAATCATCATACTTTTCACTCCACAGTGTCAAACCCAATACAGGCACATCATCAATAGCTCTTGTTTTGATCAATGGAAGTGTAACACCTTGCGGCATCTTATCCATATTCTTCATGATCTCGCTATAGAGTTTTACCAACGAACGCTCTACGTCTTCGCCTACATAAAACTGAACGATCAACATGGCCTGACCTTTCATGGATGTGGAATAGACATACTCAACACCTTTTACATTCGAGATCATTTTCTCCAAAGGTGCAGCCACTTTGGTTTCCACATCTTTGGGTTCGGCACCTGGATAGCCGATAAAAACATCAGCCATCGGCACTTGTATTTGTGGTTCTTCTTCTCTTGGAATTAAATATGTGCTATATGCGCCAATCAATAAAAATGCAATCATTAACAGTATGGTTAATTTTGATTGCAAAAAAGCCTTGGCAATATTTCCTGAAAAACCGTTCTTCATTGTATTATTTTAATTCATTAATTATTTTCGAACAGGGATAACGATGCAGCTATTTTATTTTTATAATAGCACCATTGTATAACTTCCCTTCAGCACTCACAATAAACTGTTCATTCTTTTCCAATCCGCTTAACACTTCCACTTTATCTCCGGCATTTTTTCCTAACCTTACCCAACGCAATAATGCAGTATTGTTGCTGCCAACAGTAAATAAGCCGGTTAACTGATCTTTATAGAGAATGCTTGAAACAGGCACCATTACTTCATCAGAACTTGTTTTAATGGTGTCGGAATTTTTAACGGGGATTAAAACATTAGCATACATGCCTGCATATAATCCGTTTTTCTCATGATCAGGAAGGCTGATTTTAATAATATATTGCCCACCAGTAAATTGAGATGACTGATTGATCTGGGAAACAGTTCCCTTAATGGTTTTATTAATCGCTTTGATGGTGATCATTACTTCAGCTCCCTGATGAATTTGATTGATACTGTTTTCCGGTACTGATGCGCTTACCTGATAGGTTCCGCTTTTCTCAATGGTTAATATCGGCATGCCAGGATTGGCCATGCTTCCTGCATCTGCTAATTTCTGCGTAACAATTCCTGAAAATGGAGCTGTCAAATTGCTATAACCCAACATGGCATCCACTTCGTTACGGCTTTGCTTTGCCGCTTCTACTCTTGATCTGGAAGCATTGTATTGCAGTGTGATATTGTCTAATTCTTTTGCAGATGCACTTTGTTGTTTGTATAGATTCGTATATCGTTCATAATCTTTTGCTGCATTTTTGAGAGATGCTTCCGCTTCGTTAAGCATGGCGTCTGCCTGCGCTCTTTTTGCTAGGATATCATCATTGCTGATGCTTACGAGCAATTGTCCTTTATTAACATGATCGCCCACTTTTACATTCAATTTTGTGATATATCCCATCAGTCTTGTGCTAATATTGGCAGATTGTGCAGCTTCAATTTGTCCGCTTATATTCAATTCCTTCTGTTCAGCAGCAGATGCTGTTGCAACAGTTACAAGGATCGCCGTATCTGTTTTGTCATTTGTGGTTTGCTTTTTGTCTTTCGAAGAACAGGCAGTTATTGCGATCATTCCAAAACCGATAAACAATAGCGTCATATTTTTTAAATTCATTTTCATGCTCATGTTTTAAACTGGTTATTTAGTGGTTGATGAAGTGAGTAATTCCAGATAAGCTTTACTTACATTGCTGTTAAATACAGCCTGTGCAAAAGCGAATTTTTGTTGCAATACCTGTGTTGCAGCCATCAGTACATCGGTAGTATTTACCAGACCCTGCTGATAACGATTTTGCAAAATGCGCAATGCTTCTGAAGCTTGTTCAACAGCTGATTTTTGTTGTGCTATTTCTGATTGTGCATCTTTCAGATCACGGTAAGCTCTATTCAGTTCCAATTGACCCTGGTCCATTTGTTGTTTCAATTGTTCCGATAACTTATTACGTTCTAAGGTTTCTGTTACAATCATATTTTTTGTTTTATTGCCTTTAAAAATATCCCAGGAAACCTGCACGCCTGCGAGGTAAGAATTGGCGGAGAAACCCAACATACGGCTATCGTTGAGCTGATAGTTGCCAAATGCATTCAACTTAGGTAGATAACTCATTTTATTAGCTTTGATCATCAGATCTGAAGCCTCGATGGCTTTTTGCATCGCCATAAAATCCGATCTGGTTGCCGCGATTTTTGTAGCTGTATCTGTTATTTCTCTTTCTGTTTGTAAAGATTCCGGTACTTCATAAATAATACCTGTGGTTTGCCCCATTAATAAACTCAGATAATCAGATGCATTTCGAATATTAGTTTTTGCCTTTTTCAGATTCGTTTCTATGGTTGCTACTTGTACTTGTGCATTTAATACATCCGACTTTTGAATCAATCCTTGTTGATAATGATCATTGGTAAATGTGTAAACATATTTTGTTGTCTTCAATGCATCTTCTAAAACTTCCACGGCAGCATACGCTAATTGTAACTGCATATACGCTTTTTGCACTTCAAATATTAAATACTCCTTAGTACGTTGTGTCTTATACTGATACAATTCTGTTTGCTTTGCAGCACCCTTTCTTATGTATAGCATATCCATATTGATCAATGGTTGTTTTACTTCTAATCTTGTTGTAAAATCGGGTGTAGCAGAAGGATGATTTAAAAGATCGGGATTAAAATCATTTTGTGTAATCGATTGTTGCTGCAGTTTAAAACCAAATGCATTCAATGGGTTATTCGTACTCATGGCAGTATAAGAAAACCCAACCTGTGGTAGAAAAATTACTTCCATTTGTTTGTAATTGGAAGCTGCAATATTTTCATCCAGCTTGGCTAATTGAATCGTTTTATTATTATTTATTGTGGCGGCAACTGCTTCACTGAGCCCCAATTTCTTTGTACCGTCTTGCGCTGAAACCCTTTCCAAAAGGGCTATTGAAATGATTGCTGTTACAATAACTAAAGAGATAAACTGTTTTTTTCTGCTCATTAACTTTCAATTTGCAGCGAAACTAAAAGCCATCAAATGCTCACAACGTGACATATATCACTAAGGTTTTATTTTCCTGAGAAATATCATGTCCGAATGTAACTAACATCACAGAAGAGGCATCTGCCTCAATGGAACTTTGTACTATAATCAGTATTGACTTACTAAATATTTTTTATGAACCGATTGGTGATATTAGGTGCAGGAACAGCCGGTACAATGATGGCAAATCATCTGCATCATAAGCTTAACAGAAAAGAATGGACTATTGATATTGTTGATGAAAGAACAGAACATCATTATCAGCCGGGTTATTTATTTCTTCCTTTCGATATTTATAAACCGGAAGATATTATTAAGTCGATCAAAGATTTTATCCCTTCAGATGTAAATCTCATTACAAAAAAAATTGACCGCATTGTTGCAGATGAAAATTATATTCAAATGGCAGGCGGCGATCAATTGCATTATGATGTATTGATTATAGCAACAGGAGCAAAGATCGCTCCTGAAGAAACGGAAGGAATGAGTGGTGAACATTGGCATCAATCTGTTTTTGATTTTTACACTTTTGAGGGAGCATTGGCATTGCGGAATAAACTGCGTGATTGGAAAGGTGGAAATCTGGTGATTCATATTACTGAAATGCCGATCAAATGTCCGGTTGCTCCATTGGAATTTGCATTTTTGGCTGACTCTTATTTTCAGCATAAAAAAATGAGAGATAAAGTCAACATCACCTATGTAACTCCTTTAAGCGGTGCATTTACCAAACCAAAATCAACAGCCGCATTAGAACATTTATTGCAAGAAAAGAATATTGCCATCGAAAGTGACTTTGCGATTGCAGAAGTTGATAATGAAAATAAAACCATTGTTGATTATGGCGGAAAAGCAATTCCATTCGATCTCTTGGTAACAGTGCCTACTAATAAAGGTGATGAGTTAATGGCAAGATCGGGTTTAGGTGATGATCTGAATTATGTTCCTACTAATAAAGAAACACTGCAATCCAAAGCCCATGCAAACATTTTTGTGATTGGTGATGCAACAAATATTCCTGCATCAAAAGCCGGATCTGTTGCGCATTTCGAAGCAGAGATACTTACCGAAAATATTCTCCACTTCATAAAAAATGAATCTTTAGCAGCATCATTCGACGGTCATGCCAATTGTTTTATTGAGACAGGTGACAGTAAAGCTTTATTGATCGATTTCAATTACACACATGAACCCGTGAGTGGAAAATTTCCATTTGCAGGAATTGGTCCTTTGGGATTATTAAAAGAAAGCAGGATGAATCATTGGGGCAAATTGGCTTTTCGCTGGATATACTGGAATGTATTATTAAAAGGAACACCTATCCCATTTGTATCAGCACATATGTCAACCGCAGGAAAAAATTTTAATTAACGAATAAAAAAATTTTATGGAAAAGATCATTGCACAAAAAACGGTACAGGTAAATGAAGAAGGATACTTAACCAATTTCGCTGAATGGAATAAGGAAATTGGCGAAGAAATAGCCAAAGAGAATAATATTGCTTTGAGCCCAAAGCATTGGGAAGTGATCAATTATATACAGAATGAATTCAAGAACGAAGTACCATTAACGATCCGTAAGATCGGCAAAAGTGGTGTGGTAGACATCAAAGAGTTCTATGCATTATTTCCCGTAGGTCCTTTAAAAACAGCAACAAAAATTGCAGGCATTCCTAAACCTGCAAGCTGTATATAATTATCACGCTAAAAAATTTTAAATCATGAACGAATATAATGGTGAGATCAAAAAAATGATGATCATACTTTCAAAAGCCGGCATCGAAAATGTATATGCCGCATTTGTTTTAGCCAATGGTGCCAGAATGGAAGGTATTGAAGCTGAAATGTTTTTTACTTTTTTTGGATTGGAAGCTTTGCACAATAAAAAACTAGATCATTTGCATGTTGCAACAGTGGGTAATCCTGCCATGCATATTCCTACCATGATCGGAGGCCTCCCCGGCATGGAAGCTTTAGCAACTTCTATGATGAAAAAGGAAATGGAAAAATTAGACATGCCTGAAGTGCGTGAATTTTTGGATATTCTCAAAGCATCTGGGGTAAAATTATGGGCCTGTAAATTGGCCATGGAAATGTTCCACTATACAAAAGAAGATATGTATGCTGATTTGGATGGTGTGTTAACGGTTGGAGATTTTTACAAACAAGCTTCCGGACTTGGCACTCACATGCTTTTTATATAAATAAAACAAAAACCAATACATGTTCGATAATTTAGATCACGTAAACGAACCGATAACGGAAGGTGAGAGTTTCAGGGACAGGATGGCTACTGTTGATGAAAAAGGAAAGCGAAAATGGGTGTATGCTTATAAACCACCGAAAGGGAAATTCTATAATATTAGAACCTGGTTAAGTTATCTATATTTTATTGTCTTTTTCGGAATGCCCTTTATAACTGTTAACGGCAGACCTTTCTTTTTAATCAATCTGCCTCATTCAAAATTTATTCTGTTCGGTAAGGTATTTTGGCCTCAGGATTTTTTTATACTGGGCTTAACAATGGTCACTTTTGTTTTCTTTATTATCCTGTTTACAGCGGCATTTGGAAGATTGTTTTGCGGATGGGCTTGCCCACAAACCAATTTTATGGAAATGATGTTCCGTAAGGTCGAGTTCTTTATTTTAGGCGACGCAGCAGCACAAAAACAATTGAGTGCTGCGCCATGGAACAGTAAGAAAATATTTAAGGTAGTTGTTAAACACATCACATTCTATTTGCTCTCTTTCATTATAGCCAATTTTTTTCTGGCTTATGTCATTGGCGTTAAAGACTTGGAGAAGATAATTACAGAGCCGGTCAATCAGCATATAGCCGGATTGAGTTCTATCATGATATTCAGTGCGGTTTTTTATGCAGTATTTGCATACTTCAGGGAACAGGCATGTATTGTAATTTGTCCATACGGGAGATTGCAAAGTGTATTACTGGATAAAAATTCAATGATCGTTGCATATGATTATAAGCGAGGAGAACCAAGAGGTAATTTAAAAAAAGGCAGTGAAGAGATTTTAGGTGATTGTATCGACTGCCACCAATGTGTTAGAGTTTGTCCCACCGGTATTGATATACGCAATGGCATCCAAATGGAATGTATTGGTTGCACGGCATGTATTGATGCATGCGATAGTATCATGGATAAAATTAAGAAACCAAAAGGTTTAATAAGGTATGCTTCCGAAAATTCTATCGCCAATGGAGAAAGATTGCATTATACAATAAGAATGAAACTATATACTTTACTATGTTTTATCGCATTAACATTATTAAGTATTTTATTGATCACCAGAAAAGATGTGGATGCAACCATTATGAGAACTCCCGGACAACTGTTTCAGGAAAGAGGCAAGGATAGTATTTCAAACCTATACAATATTAAGGCCATCAACAAAACAATGAAAGATGTTCCTCTTACCATTAAATTGGAAGATGGGAATGGAACAATTGAAACCGTCGGCAAGCCATTTATTGAAGTTGAAAAAGAAGGCCAGGGTTCAGGTTCTTTCTTTGTTGTACTTCCAAAGAGTAGGGTTCATCAAAGAAAAACGAGTATAATACTCGGATTTTATCAGGGCAATAAAAAAATAACGGAAAGCAAAACAAATTTCCTCGGGCCGATCACAGAATAATATTTATTATCAAAACCATGTGTCGTGCTTTATGAAGCACGGCACTTTTTGTTCCATCAATTTTTTTCATCAATTCTCTTCTTACTGATTTTATTTGGCAGATTCTATAACCTGTTGCAATTGTTTGGCAGGCATAACACCACTTTGCCTCCATTTTATGTTTCCCTGAATGAATAATATTAATGTAGGAACGCTTTGCACCTGATAGGAAGATGCCAGAGAAGGGTTCTTATCAATATCAACTTTTAAGATGGTAACAGCATCCCCCATGGAGCTTTTTAATTCTTTTAATATAGGTGCCATTATTTTACAGGGACCGCACCATTCGGCTGAAAAGTCCACCAATACGGGCTTATCTGATTGAATGATCTCTGCAAAACTGGCTGCCATGATTGTTTATATAAGAAACTGATGATACCTGCAAGGTAAAATAGATCTGTGGATCATTATGTAACAATTAGCACAAAAATATTTTCGGTGTAAAACAGTGCTGCTTTCTTATTCTTTTACTTGTGATTCCTTCGTGTCTTCTTATCGCCTGTTCGCTGTTTATCCGAGGCATTAAGAACAAACCACGAAGAACCTATTCAAGTGTCACGAATGAAACAACAACTCCAGTAGCCCGTATTCCCCGGCAATGATAAGTGGATGATGTCAGAATTCTTTAATTCGGCCTTAATGCATACTTCTCAAAACAATCGTGAAGAGTTAATTAAGATTAGAAGCTGATTAGAATTGTGTAAACTGTAGCATTTTACAATGATATTATGTACCTCTGTTGTTTAAAATTCGGCATAGATTGATGAACGATGAAAGGAAAATATTAATAGTAGAAGATGAAAGGAAAATTGCACAAGCATTAAAAAAAGGTTTGGAAGAAAATGGATATAATATAGAATTAGCGTATGATGGGGCTATCGGGAAAAGACTTTTTTTAGCAAATAAGTATAACTTGATTATACTTGATATTAATCTTCCGGAAATTAATGGCTACGAACTTTGTAAACAGATCCGAAGCTATAATCAGCAGATACCTGTTCTTATGCTTACTGCATTAAATACGACCAACGACAAAATAGAAGGATTCGATGTTGGGGCAGATGATTATCTTATTAAGCCATTTGAGTTTAAAGAATTATTGGTACGTATAAGAGCATTATTAAAGAGATCAGTCAATCAGCAGTCCCTTTCCGGCAATATTTTAAGAGTTGGAGAACTGGAAATGAATTTAGATAGTAAAGAAGTCAAAAGAAATGCTATAAAAATCAACCTCACGGCAAAAGAGTTTCAATTGTTGGAATATTTTATGCGAAACAGAAATCGGGTTCTGTCAAGAGCCGATATTGCTATAAGTGTTTGGGATATAGATTTTGACACACAAACAAATGTTATTGATGTGTATGTTAATTATTTAAGAAATAAAGTAGATAAAAATTTCCCTGTTAAACTGATTCATACACAGGTTGGCATGGGGTATATATTAAAAGAAGCTTTTTAAAATGAAGATCAAGTACAGGATAACTTTATTGTTTACTGTTGTAGTAACGGGGATATTACTGTTGCTATGCATTTCTGTGTTTTATTTTTCAGCATTGAAACGTCAAAATGAATTTAGAAAGAGGCTGAGAAACCGAGCGATGACAACTGCAAGTTTATTAGTAAAGGTCCCCGGAATAGATAAAGAGCTTCTGAAAAAAATTGATGAGTCTACCTTTGCAGCCTTGCAGGAAAAAAGTGTGATCATATATGATGATGAAGGCAAACTGGAGTATTATTATTTTGATAAAAATGCCATTTCTGTACCAGCCAGCCAAGAGATTATTGACAGGGTTAAAAAATACGGAGATTATTATTATACCGAAGACAAAAGAGATGTTATCGTTCTTCAATTTACCAATCAAAATAATAAATATATTGTTGTTGAAGCCGCTTACGACAAAGATGGTTTCGAAAAACTGGAAGAATTGAAATGGATATTGGTCTTAAGTTTTGTGGCCGGCATATTAATTACTTTCATTTCAGGATTATTCTTTTCAAGGGGATTGGTAGTACCGATAAAAAAGATAACCAATAATGTAAAAGAGATATCGTCACAAAACCTGTCCAGAAGGATTGAAATTCGAGAACCTAAAGACGAACTGAATGAATTAGCCTCGACTTTTAATAAGCTGATGGACAGATTACAGGAATCGTTTGAAACACAAAGGAGGTTTATTGCCAATGCATCACATGAATTATCAACTCCGCTTACATCCATTTTGAGTCAGCTTGAAATAACATTACAAAATGAAAGACCTGCACCTGAATATAAAGAAGTGATCATCTCGGTATATGAAGATGTCAGAAATTTGACCCAGCTTACCAAGAGTTTACTAGAAATTGCAAAAGCGAGCGGATCTTCTGCAGGTATTGAATTAGCGATCGTTCGTATCGATGAATTACTAATGCGACTTCCGCTTGAACTGAAAAGGACAAATTCTAAATATTTTGTTGAATTACACTTTGATGTTTTCCCGGAAGATGAAGATAAGTTGCTTTTATTCGGCAATTCGGATCTGCTTTACAGTGCCATTAAAAATATCGTTTTGAATTCTTGCAAATATTCTGAAACACATATTGCACATGTGTCTCTTCATTTTTTAAATGACACCCTTGAAGTCAAGATAGAAGATGATGGCCCGGGAATAAGAGAGTCCGATATGCCATTTATATTTCAACCTTTTTTTAGAGGGGACACCATAAATAGTAAATATGGTTTTGGTTTAGGGCTTTCCTTAGCTTCTAAAATTATCAGTATCCATAAGGGCAATATCAGCTATCAAAATAAAAAAGAGGGCGGGGCTATATTCAGTATCATACTGCCTATTGCCAAATCTTTTCATGGAGTGTAGATTCTAATCATATTCTAATCTTGCATTAATTGACCCCTGTTATTTATGAATTAAATTGCAACTATTCCCAGAGGGGTGATTTAGTATAGATTTTTTCAAACAGGCAGTTTTAAAAAGGGTCATTCAATATTGAATGACCCTTTTTTCTAATCATCTTCTAATATCAGTTTAATCAAGTTCTAATAACAGCCTTCTAAGTTTGTGAAAAATAAATTTGATAATAAACCTTTTTAAAAACATATTGATCCCTGTGAATGCGGAAATGGTTGTTTCTGTAGCAATTAAAAAGGCTTTGGAATTGAAAGATGATAATTCGTCATTATATATTCATTTTGTATTATAAAGAGGTACTTGAAAAAATGATTAAAAATTAACACCAAATCTAAATTAATCAGGAAGTCTTAAATAAAAAAGAGGGAAAAGGCAAGTAATTGAAGTATGTGTTTAGGGTTATAAACAGTTTTTTAGACCCGGGCTGAAGGTTCCCCTTCAGCCTTTATTTAAATTTCCTGCTTTAAAATTGAAATAATTATAATTCTATCCTTACATAAAAGGGGGCGAATAATAAACAAAAAGCATGTTACAGTTTGAGATAAAATTTGAATATAAAACAAAGCCTGTATTCGCATATGTATCTAAAGTCGAAAGCCAAAATACTCCAACTTATTATTATGTTGAAATACAAGATTATTATCAATTCAATGTTCCGGAAACTGTTTTATTACAGATTGACAATAAAAACAGATTGGTTTTCTTTTTTAGGGGAGGCGAAAAAAAGTTTGTAGAAGAAATAGCAAAACAAGTACTGTTGTATTGTCACAATAATAATATTTTGCTTCAATGATAAATCCTTATGGCTTAAGAAAAAATGTTACTACCTGCTTGCTTAGTGTTATTCTTTATAATTATAAGCAATCTATAAGCAGCATTCAGGACGTTTGTCATTGTTTTGACTAAGCAAGAACTCTTGCGACCTTTTTTATAGAAACTTTATAGGATTGGCCACCTTATTTCGCTATTTTTGGAATGCTGTAAAATTTCAGTATGGTATATAGAAATCACATTTATAATTTATTTAAAGGGGTTCCTATAGCAGTCCTTTATACTGCTTTTTTTGGCGTACAGTTATTTTTCAACTTTGATCTGTCTTCACAAAATAGCAATGCTGCAACTTATGCCTTTCAAAGTATAAGTGTTCAGCATCATGCAACATCTGTTTTCAAATATCAAAAGTCGGTAAGTGCAAAAAACAATATCCGCTTAAACAAAAGATTTCAACCTTCCGGCATCCCAGATTGTGTATCCCCGGTACTGACAGTAACTGTTAAATACAAAGAGCATACGGTTTGTAATAATGATGAAGAAGCATTATCAAATAACGTAAGATTGTCTTCTTATTTGCGTGGCCCTCCTGTTGCGGCATAAAATCTTCCTCCAATAATTTCTCATTTAAACAATCATTTATGGGTACTTTCTGCAAATGGAAGTGCAGTTTTGGAATAAGCATATTGTTGCTTTTGCCTGCACTTTCTGTGATCGCACAAAATAAAATATATACACTGTCTGAATTGACGGAGGCTGCAAAAAATTATTTGCCTTCGTTGATGCAGAAACGCGCATTGGTCAACAGTGCCAAAGCTTTAGTAACGGATACAAAACATTCATTTCTTCCGCAATTAAAAGTAAGTGATCAATTAAGTATTGCATCAGACAATTCTCTGGCCGGAAGCTATTTGCCGTTGGGGATTACGCCTTCTACTTCGGCGGGTGTAAGGGCCGATAATAATGGGCAGGCTGCAACCGGTAATCTGGCTGTACTATACAGTGAATATGAACTGGTGAATTTTGGATTGAATAAAGCAAAGATGGATAATGCAAGGTCTTATGTTGATCTGAGTGAGGCAGATTTTAAAAGGCAAGCGTATTATGTTGAACTGGAAATTGCAAGACTATATTTTAATTTACTGAAAACACAATACCGACTTGACGCAGATAAACAAAATGTAAACAGATACGATAGCATTTTTAAAGTGATACAGGCATTGACCTTAAGCGGATTGAAAGCAGGTTCTGATTCATCATTGGCAAAGGCAGAATTATCGAAAACAAAGATCACCTATAATCAAACCTTTGGTAATCTTCGGCAAGTAAAAGAACAATTAGCTTATTTAACAGGCATCCCCGCAGCCAATATAAATGTGAACAGCTTAGCGAATAAATTTGCTTCCTATCGGCCACAGGTTTCCAACTTATCTGCCGATTCTATTAACAACCCATTATTGAATTATTATGCCAGAAAGAAGGATGTTTTTTTATCGAATGAAAAACTGATCAGCAAAGTATATGCACCTAAAATAATGTTGGCCGGAAGTACTTGGGCCAGAGGGTCCAGCATCCAATACAATGATAATTACGAATCATTATCCACCGGACTTGGTTATCAACGATTCAATTATGCGGCAGGCGTTGCTTTTACTTATAATTTATTTAATGGACTGTACAAAAAAGATAAGTTGGCGATCAACCGTTTTCAATTGCAGGCAAGTGATTTTGAATTACAGCAAGAAAGATCAGCCTTGAATTCTGCTCTACTGCAGGCAGATAATTCACTAAAAGTTACTGAAGCAAATCTATCTGAATTGCCGATACAGCTAAGATCTGCAGAAGATACCTATCAACAAAAATTAGCGCAATACAAAGCAGGGATCATTTCACTCATCGACCTCACCAATGCCTCTTTTGTTTTGTACCGTTCGCAAACAGATTTTATAGAAACCATGGCCGACTGGTATCTGGCGCAATTAGACCGGTCGGTTGCAGCAGGTAATCTTGACCAATTTATTCAAACAATAAAATAATTAATATGGTACGTTCCGCTTTACAAAAGCCCATTGCCGTATTAGTATTATTCATTGGACTACTATTGTTTTCAGTAATGGCCATTCGAGTAATACCGATAGACATTTTTCCAAAACTGAATTCACCTACGATCTATGTGATGGAACAATATGGCGGCATGAGTGCCAAACAGATGGAAGGATTTTTTGCTACACGTATGCAGGATCAGTTCTTATACGTGAATGGTATAAAAAATATTGAAAGTAAAAATATACAGGGCCTATCCTTAGTGAAACTAAGTTTTTATGAGAACACTGATATGGCCGAAGCAACTGCACAGGTTGCTTTGCAATCGAACAGGATGCTGGCCTTCTTTCCGCCCGGTTCTTTGCCACCAACAGTTATTCGATTCGATGCCTCTTCCTTACCTGTTGGTGAACTGGTATTCAGCAGCAAAATAAAATCGTTACAGGAAATGTTTGATCTGGCATTAACAAGGATCAGACCATTGTTTGCAACAGTTCCCGGATTATCGGCAGCACCGGCATTCGGTTCTAATGCAAGAACTGTTTTAATTAATGTTGATCCGCAAAAATTAAGCACTTATAATTTATCTGCTGATGAAGTGGTAGAAGCTATTGCAAAAAATAATGCAGTATCTCCATCAGGAAATTTAAGGGTGGATAGTTTGATGTTCGTTACGTCCGTTAATTCACTGGAAGATAAAGTGAAACAGTTTGAACAGATCCCCATTAAAAGCAGTGGCAGTTCCTCGGTATTTGTAAGTGATGTAGCCAAAGTAATGGATGGTGCAGATGTTACGGTTGATTATGCTTTAGTGAACGGAAAACGTTCTGTTTACATTCCTGTTGTAAAAACTGCAGATGCTTCTACCTGGGAAGTGGTGCAAACATTGCGTTCCAAATTACCGGAAATGAAAAGTTTGTTACCCGACGATGTAAATATCAGTTATGAATTCGATCAATCCGTTTTTGTGATCAATGCTGCAAAGAGTTTGATGACTGAAGGAATACTGGGTGCGATATTAACCGGGTTAATGGTATTGCTTTTCTTACAGGACTGGAGAAGTAGTCTGGTAGTGGTCATTACTATTCCTGTTGCAGTATTGAGTGCTGTCTTATTTTTAAAATTAGCGGGGCAAACTATCAATATCATGACATTGAGCGGATTGGCTTTAGCGATCGGTATTCTTGTAGATCAGGCAACAGTGACCATTGAAAATATACATCAGCATTTAGAGATGGGAAAAAATAAACGACAGGCAATATTAGATGCCTGCCAAGAGATCTCATTTCCCTTATTGCTGATCCTTCTGTGTATTCTGGCAGTGTTTGCTCCTGCTTTCGTTATGAGCGGCGTACCCAGGGCTATGTTTCTTCCGCTGTCATTATCCATTGCATTTGCCATGATCATTTCTTTTATCGCAGCACAAACATTGGTACCTGTAATTACCAACTGGTTATTGAAAGAAGAAAAATTTCAGTATCATCATGATCAACCGCATGCACATGCAGGATTGGCCTTGGATGATAAAGAGCTAAAAGAAATTGAGATACACAATAAGGAAGATAAAAAGCATCCTGAAGAAAACGGATTCTTTCAAAGATTAAAAACAGGGTTGGCCAATGTATTGGAAAAATGGATGCCTAAAAGAAAATTGATCGTTACGTTATATTTAATTATTGCTTTTAGCGCAGCAGGAGTTTGCTTTATGATCATCGGGAAAGACCTATTGCCTAAAACCAATAATGGCCAATTACAACTACGCATCAGAGAACCCGATGGCACAAGATTGGAAGTAACAGAGAGAACAACAAAAGCAGTTCTCGATATCATTGATTCCACTGTTGATCATCATATTGCTATTACATCGGCATATGTAGGGTTAGTGCCAAGCAATTTCGGGACAAGCAATTTATACATCTTCAACAGTGGCACCCACGAATCGGTGATCCAGGTGAATTTAAGCGATGATTATAAAGTGAAGATGGAAGATCTGAAAGAAACATTAAGACAAAATATTTTTCAAAAATTCCCAAACATCAAAATATCTTTTGAGCCGATCGAGTTAACTGAAAAAATAATGGCACAGGGTGCATCTACTCCCATTGAAGTGCGAATCGCAGGTAAAGATATCAATGATATTAAAACTTATTCGGCCAAGCTCTTAGAGAAACTGAAAAGCATTTCTTTTTTGCGAGATGTGCAAATTGCACAACCCTTAAATTTTCCGACGATCAATATTGCAGTAGACAGACAGAAGTTAGCGATGCTCGGGCTTTCACTGGACAATGTTTCGAGAAGTATTACTGCTGCTACTTCATCCAGCAGGTATACCAGCAAGAATTTTTGGTTGGATGATAAAACTTCCTATACTTATCAAACACAGGTGCAGGTTCCGGAATACATTATGAATTCAGTGGAAGAACTGCAAACAATCGCACTCGTAAAGGGACAGTCGAGACCCATTTTATCAGATGTTGCAAATTTATCTACTGATATTTTGCCGGGCGAATATGACAGAAGCGGTCCCAGAAGATTTATCACTGTAAGTGCCAATATTTATAAAACAGATCTTGGCACTGCAACAACCGCTGTGCAAAAAGCCATCAATGAAATTGGAGCACCGCCAACAGGTTTGATCGCAGAGATAAAGGGGATGTCATCATTATTAACTGAAACATTGGGTTCTTTGCAGTCGGGATTGATCGCAGCCATACTGGTCATTCTTTTATTACTTGCTGCGAACTACCAATCATTCGGATTGGCTATTGCTGTTTTATCGACAGTGCCCGCTGTTTTGTTGGGAGCAATGCTTTTTTTACTGGCAACAGGTGCCACATTGAATCTTCAATCTTATATGGGCCTTATTATGGCAGTGGGTGTATCGGTTGCCAATGCTATTTTAATTGTAACAAATGCTGAAGCATTGAGGTTGGAATATAAAGATCCATTCAAAGCGGCAACTGTTGCAGCAAGTATTCGTTTGCGTCCGATATTGATGACGAGTCTTGCCATGATCGCAGGGATGATACCGATGGCAAGCGGACTGGGTGAAGCGGGCGATCAATCTGCTCCATTAGGAAGGGCAGTGATAGGCGGGCTTGCTGCATCTACGTTTGCCGCATTGTTCATTGTGCCATTGGTATATGGATGGATACAGCAAAAAGCATCATTCAAATCAGTTTCATTATTACCTGAAGTCATCAACCAATAAATCATCAATCATGAAGCATACAATTATTTTTATTTCAATTGCTCTTATTCTTTCAGCCTGTTCGCAACAAAAAGCGGATGACAAAAAAAATGAGCCGTTAAAAATCATAGCAGCAAAATATCAAACAGCCATTATTGAGAAAGCAGGCGTATCCACCGTTATTAAGCTACCTGCTCAGTTAGCGGCCTTTCAGGAAGTGAGTATATTCCCGAAAGTGAATGGCTATGTTAAAACGGTATTGGTAGATATAGGTAGCAAAGTAAAAACCGGAACCTTGTTAATGATCTTGGAAGCTCCCGAGTTGCAGCAAGCAACATTGCAGGCAAAAGAAAAATATGTTCGTGCAAAATCAGATCTGTCCATAGATAAGGAACATTATTTCCGTATACTGGAAGCATCCAAAACACAGGGTGCCGTTTCTCCATTTGACCTGTCGACATTAAGATCAAAAGTGGACTCAGACAGTGCCCTATGCAATGCAGAAAAAGCAAATTGGGACATGCAGAAGACGATGATGGATTATTTGAATGTTACTGCCGCATTTGATGGCGTGATCACCGAAAGGAATGTTCATCCCGGTGCTTTGGTGAATGCTGCTGCAAAAGATAAACCAATGCTGGAACTTAAGCAGGTAAGCCATTTGCGATTAGAGGCTGATATTCCTGAAGGAGTTGCCGCACAATTAAAAACAAAAGATACCGTATCCTTTTATGTTAGTGCTTATCCCGGCAAAAAAAATATTGCCTTTATAAGCCGTAAATCAGAAAATGTGAATACGCAATACAGATCTGAACGAATTGAAATGGATGTTTGGAATGATAATGGGTTGCTGTCACCCGGAATGTATGCCGATATTGTTCTGTATACAAAAGGGAATGCAGAAGCTTATTCAGTTCCAAAATCTGCTGTGGTCAGTTCAACTGAAAGAAAATATGTAATCGTAGTCCGCGATGGCAAGACAGTGAAAATTGATGTGATCACCGGAAATGAAACACCCGATAAAGCGGAAGTATTCGGTTTATTGCATGCAGGTGATACCGTAATAATAAATGCGAATGATGAAATGAAATAAATAATAGTATGAAAACTATATTTTCAATCATTGCTATTATTATTTTCAATATCAGCAATGCACAAAAAATCAGTAAAGCAGATTATGCTAATGGAATTTATATGACCGATGTTGATTTTGTTAATCAGCATCTTGTTCATGGGTTTAATAAAACATCAGGGGGCAATAAATTCATCAAACTGCGGGAGCATTTGCATCAGATATGGATAAAAGCAGAAGATTCAACTTTTAAATTTTATTTCAATGAAATATGGGGTTATAGGAATGATGGGGAAGACTGGCGAGTGTATGACGATGTAGCTTATCGGATTGAGGATACAGGAAAAGTTTGTATTTATGCGGTTCCTGATTTTGTCAATGGACCTAATGCTACCAGCCATTTTTTCAGCAAGGATCTGAGGTCCCAGGTACATACACTCAGCAAAAATGATCTATTGGAAGTATATCATTCAAATGCTTCATTCGTCGAAAAAGTACGGGAGCTAAAATGGACTGAAACCATATTTAAATGGGATAAAAAAAAGCAGCAATATGCATTTGCAGGTTGGCTTGGCCGGGAATAACTATAAAAACAAAGAGCAGGATTTATTTTATTCTGCTCTTTGTTTTTCTTTTTTAAACATCCCGAATAATATAGCACCCATGACTGCAAAGTAGACGGTACTATTTCTCGGACTCGATGTGATCATACAAGTACCGCTGCTGCAACCAACAAGTTTCCAATACAAAAATCCACCGATAGCACCGGCTACAGCGCCTATTAAGTACAATTTATTTTCACTAATGAATTTCTTCATAAGATATAGTTTCCTCATTTTTTTCGTCCGGTTTTTTATAGGTTGGAGCTGCACAACCATTTGCACCGCAACAGCCAATATTGGCTAAAGTCATTCCCAATAAGAATACCCCTGCAATGCTCATGGCTGTATCATGCACAGAAACTGCCTGCACAATGATAATCACACTCAGCACCAATCGCAGCAGCCGCATAAAATTCCAATTGCTTAATAATGATTGAAACATAGGGATAATAGTTTAGTTGTAAAGAAATTGTTTCATAGTTGCTATGCCACCGCCATTAAAAACATCTGTAAAGCCGGCCTGCTGTAAAATGCCTATCGCCATAGAACTTCTTCCGCCCGACAAACAATACACAACGATCGGTTTGGGTAATTCTTTGATCTCGTCTAAACGGAAACTCAATTCATTCACCGGGATATTTTTGGCACCGGGAATATGTTCCATTGCAAATTCCCCCGGGCTTCTTACATCCAGTAAAGAAGTAGTTGTTGCATTTAATATTTCTTTCATGTTTTGCATATTTGCTGTTTTAATGGATGCAAAAATGCTACTAATAAATAATATTTATAGTGACACTTGTCACAGCAAAACATTCCTTTAACAAAACTTTCATCAGTTTAATTGCTTTGTTAATTCTTCAGAACTCACAATTCCGGATTTTCTCCAGTATTCTTTCCCATTTTTGTAAATGATAAAAGTTGGAAAAACAGTGATCTTTAATTCCTGAGTAATGCTATTTTGTTCGCCGCCATCGATCTTTACTAATACAAAGTGGTCTGCAGCCGATTTTGAAAGTGAATCAACAATCGGTTCCATTTTTTTACAGGGCGGGCACCAGGAAGCACTGAAATTTATCAGTACAATTTTATTTGAAGGAATGAATGATTGATATTCCTGCATAGAAACCTGCTTTACATTTGCAGCGCCTTCTAATGGTTTATTATCTCTTTTCCATGCAGCAATGCCCCCGTCCAGATTATAAGCAATAAATCCATTTTCTCTTAACCATGCAGCGGCTCTACTGCTCCTTGCTCCACTAAAACAATAGGTATATACCGGTTTTGATTTATCTAAAGATTGAATTCTATACATAAACTCGTCCCTATCCGTCCAGTCTGCTAACAAAGCGTTTTTGATATGCCCGGATTGGTATTCCTCCATTGATCGCACATCTAATACCTGACTTCCTTTTTCCGATATTGCTTTTTCAAAATCATCAACTGATTTGTTTGTAATATCAACTACTGATTCATTTGCCGATTCATTTGGATTTTCAGTTGAGTTAGAATTACAGGCAAGCAAAGAGCCTGATAAGATGATCATTAATAATCCTGAACACAATTTTTTCATGCAGATTTTTTAAATTATTGAATAATGGAAATTGATGAATAAAGCGAGTGACTAATTTTTCCGGCCAATGAATCTGATCACTTCAGCAACACCCGCATGTAAACTTCCTTCTTTTAATTCGATTTGAAGGGTTTGCAATAACTCGATCTTCATCGAACTGAAATCTTCCAGCAGCATTTCTTCTGTATACAGCAGGGATATTTCTTTAGGTCCGCCCGAACTGTTCTTTAATTGATGCAGACTAAAGGCTTCCATAATGATCAAGCCCCCCGGTTTAAGCCAGCCAATTGCTTTTTGATGAATGACTCTACGCATGTTTACGGGAAAATGAGCTTAGATAAAAGCAACTGCATCTGCAGTTGCTTCCGGCACATCAAATTCTTGGGCATCAGAAATTGTATAATCAATAGTTGTGTTGTGTTGATGAGCTAAAGTCAAAGATTTCTTTTTTCCGACTTCACTTTGATCGAATGCGATAACATCCCATCCTTTTGTTGCTGCAAAAACAGCGTTCCTGCCTTCTCATTCGCAAGGAAGAATAAGTGTACCCAGATCCAGTTTGTTTAATTGTTCAGCAAAAAAAACATTAGGATTTTTACCATAAACATAATTTTCGCCACTATAACGTTCGTTCCACCTGTCTTTCATTATCCATTCATTTAAAGAAGCTAATATAAATTTGATAGGAAGATAAAAATGTAACATCAATCACAATTGGTATATTAACTCTCATAATATCTTTGGTTTATATAGTTTTCAAAGCCACTTTTGAGCGAATTATGGTATTTAAGTATGATGAATAAATATTCGACAAATAAATATTATCGCTGTTCGCCGCATTGCGGCTCTGCTCGAAAATAAATGCAATAAGAAATTCTTAAAGCAAATTATCGATATCAGATTAGTCGTTCTGAATAGTGTGAAATTTTAAATCTCGTATACTCTAAGTTTGGGTAGAGTCAGTTTAGGATCTTCCTCAAAACCAGTTTTAATAATTACAAATCGGATAATGACGATGTGTCCTTGCTTTTTGAGCTGCCAATAAAAATATAGGGTACTCTTTTCCTGAATCTCGTTTAATAATATAGCTAATTGTAATATCAATATTAGAAAAATTAAATGACTGAAGTGTATTTGCAATATCCCTAGGATTAAAACCCCAATGAACTTGTGTGCCTATTTCGTGAAATGTACCATCTTCAGTATACAAATCTGCTATGGCTAAGTAACCACCTGGATTAAGTAGCGAATAAAATTTCTTAAAGATTGCTTCTATATCAAAAACATGATGTAAAACCATTTGGCTATAAATAATATCAAACTTTTGGTTATAATAATCTTGTTCAAGATTAATACACACTGGCTTTATGTGGGTTGCATTGTGAAATACAACTTTTTCTTCACAAACTTTAATCATTTCAGTAGAGTTATCCATCAAAACAATTTCAGCAAATTTGTCTTTTAATAAAAAACTTAAAATACCTGTACCTGCGCCAAATTCAAGTGCTTTCATCGAATCATTAAAAGGGACCATTTTTTCAAGATCTGAAGCGATTGCAACAGAACGATCCATGTGTATTTTATCTTTATCCCAATCACGGGCACGTGTATCGAAATTATTCATATAATTAAATGGGTGTTCAAATAAATTAAATATAATGGTTATTTCTCATCATTCATTTTAGTTAATAAAAAGTCCTTACTTTTTACACCAACAAAACGTTTTATTTCTTTACCATTTTTAAAAAGAATCATTGTTGGAATACTCATCACATTAAATTGTTGGGCCAAGTCCTTGTATATTTCAATATTTACTTTTCCTACCTTCATATTGCCTGGAAGTGACTCAGCCACTTCATTTAATACAGGTGCCATCATGCGACAAGGCATACACCATTCCGCCCAAAAGTCAATTAAAACAACTTTGTTTTTTATTTCAGCAGAAAAGTTTTGGGTGGTTAATGTCAAAATTCTAGCGTTATCAGAAACAGGCGGAAGTTTTTCCATTTTCCATCGAGAATAAAAGATTAGGATAATGAACGCAACAATAATGCTTCCTGTAATGGTTAGTGTCGTTTGCATACTATAAGTCTTGAAATTCTTTGTAAGTATTATGTTTATGTTGCCTGTCTTTTACAATTAATGTTGTTGTTTGTACGGTTGATTTACTATTAAAAATGATATCATGACCCATACATAAACCAAATGCAATGTTCAGTTCTGTGTTATTTTTTGAAAGCAAATCTGCTTGTCCTGCAGGATTACAAGAAATGCCATGAAAAGAATCATCATTAAGTAATTCCGAACTTTTAATTTTTGAGATTTTACAATCGGCTGTTACAACTTCAAACTTTGATTCTAAACGGTCTTTTAATTGCATTGCTTCTTTTTGCATACTTACACAATAAGCAATACCAATCTTTTTTATTCCGGATATCTCTGCAAAAGTTATCAGTTCATTTACCCGGTTATTTCCCATTAAACGTGCTTTATCAGCTGTGCGCATTATTTCCAGGTCTTTAGTCGAGTACATTTTTTTTACATGTTCCATATTGATCAAATTATTTCTTTAGAAATAGTTATTGCAGCAATGGTTCCGTCAGCAACTGCTGTAGTAATTTGTCTATATTTTTTACTGATGATATCACCAATCGCAAAAACATCCGGAATATTAGTTTTTCTGTCTTCATCAGTTATAATGTAACCCCATTTATCCAATGCCGGCACAGTTCTACCCAGCACTGCAATATTTGATGTGAATCCAATAAAAACAAAAATACCATCGGTCATCAGTTCAAAACGCTCTTTTGTTTTCAGATTTTCAACAAGAGTGATCATTTTACCGTTACGTTTTTCAAATTCCCGCGGTTCATGCTCATATAGTACTTCAATCTTTTCATTTGCTTTAAGTTGTTCTATGGCAGTTTGATTGGCTGTTAATTTATCAAACTGATGAATCATAGTCACTTTTTTTGCAAATTTGGTAATGAATAACGCTTCTTCAACTGCCGAATTTCCGCCACCAATTACAATTACATCTTTATTGGCAAAATATTTTGCATCACATGTAGCACAATAAGAAATGCCTTTCCCTTTAAATTCCTTTTCACCCGGAGCATTCATTGTATTAGGTGTTGTTCCAGTTGCAATGATTATTTTTTTTGCTTTTATGGTTTCCAATGAATCAATCACTATTTCCTTTTTCAATAAATCAACTGCAGAAATATCAACCGCAATTTTAAAATCAATGCCCGTTTGTTTTGCTTGTTCACTCATGTAGTGAGCTAACATGAAGCCCGGTTGAGGCTTTTCATAACCTGGATAATTTGAAACCTGATGTGTAATGCCCATGTAACCACCGGTTAATGCAGGATCAATTAAAACTGTTTTCAGTTTTGCTTGACCTAAATAAATTCCTGCCGTTAATCCCGCGGGGCCGCCACCTAGAATAGCAACATCATATTCTGAGAATGTTGGCTTTTGATTTATTTTAATTTCGTTTACTTCTTCGCTGTTCAACATCGAATCTAAGCGATTCATTATTTCCGATTTTTTTATTCCGCCACTAATGGTGTCAAGTACTTGTTTGCCATTATCAAAAAATAATAATGTTGGTGATGAGCTTACTCCCAATGCATTTGCCAATTCACGGTTTTCCTGACGAAATATTTTGACAAAATTTATTTTATGTCCGTATAATTCTGCTAACGTTTCAAACTTAGGTGCCAAGGCTTCACAAGGTGCACATTCGGTAGAATAAAAATCAACTACAACCTTACCCGATTGTAACACTTCCTTCCCAAAATCAACTGCGGAAATTTCTTTCATAAAATAAATTTTTAAACAGATATTGTATTATATACAGATTCAGTTAAATAGTGGGCCGATCCCAATGACAGTAGTGTTTGTATCGGCCTACAATCAGGCATATTTACATCTCCACTTTTATTCTTTGCTACCGACGCGCATCCTCCGCCACAGGCTAATGCAACTGAACAGGTTTTGCATAACTCAATCGTTGTAACATCTCTGTTTTGCCAGCTTTCAATTACTTTTTCATTTTTTGTAATGGCCGGATAAAATGTACCTAATTCTTCACCTTGTTTACCAACTGTGGCAGTACAGGAATAAATGGCTCCGGTATAATCAAAAGCCCATTCTGTTTTACATGCAGGGCATGAATCGAAAAGAGGTTGTGGCAGTTCTCCATTTTCTGAAATGTATCTTGTTATGGAAAATGCCGGTTTATAAAATTCGGCAATGTATGGATGCTTTTTCAGCAACTCGTATAAATGAATATATAAGGTTGCGCGGTCATACAATTTTTCGGGCGTACTGTTACAAAAATGAAGTTCGTAATTACGGCCAATTTGGGTTTTAAATATAGGCGAAGAAGTCCAGCCTTTATCAATTGCAAATTGAGACAAGGGTGCCAGGTTTTCAATATTTGATTTATCAATTACCATTCTCAAATTAATATTAATGCCTTCTTCCAAACACGCATCAATACCATCAACGATTTTATCAAAAGTTGGCTGATGGCCTTTTAAATACCGCCTGCTGTCATGTATTTCTTTTGTACCATCTAATGTTACCTGTATTTCGCGTATACTGGCTGTTTTTAACAGTTCTAAATAATCAAGTATGGTATAACCATTTGTGACAAATGCAACATCTAGTTTTGCTTCTTTCGATTTTTCTAAAAAATATTTAATCAAGTTGTAATTGGTATTTCCCGGCAAAAGCGGTTCGCCTCCAAAAACAGTGATATACTTTTTTTTGTCTGAAAACTCTTTTTTTATGTAATTGAAAAATGCATCAATCACTTCTGTATTTAGGGGCTGTTTAATTGTATCGTACCCTTCCTGATAACAATAGGAGCAGGCAAAATTGCAGGTGTAATGCGGCACAAAGAACAATTGCGTTTCATCTGAGTCTCTATTCTGCATGAAATCTAAATAGGCAAGTTTAAATGCCTTTTTTTCTTGTTGTTCATCAGTTAAATATCCTCGCTCTGCGAAAGCACCATCAGGGTCGATCCTTTTCTCTAAATACAATCTTTCTTCTTCCGAAATAAAGTCGGCATTTCCGGTTAATGGATTTACAATAAAAAACTGATCAGAATCCTGAACCGGAACAATGATATTATGCTTTGATGTTAACATGAAACTATTTTAAGAAATTTTGAGTAGAAGAGATATAAATGATTAGCCAAGACATTGAACAGAATGTATCAGCGGATAGAAAAAAGTATTGCCAGGGAAAAATCCCTGACAATTTTTTCATCTTACTTAGTCATGACAACCGGCTACGGTTTTTGATACCTTAGCGCAGCACTGTGCCACTTTTTTTTCAGTAAAGCTCGAAATCTTTTTCGAAGCCTTTTTTACAACACTCGTCATAGCGATTTTTTTAATGATGAAAAGAAAAACCTATTTTAATTAAATCTAGCAACATGAACTTTTATAAGCCGAAATAGTAAAACTGCAAACTTCGGCCCTACCTTTTTCGTAGGGATCTGATTCTTCGATGATGGTAACAGTTTTAAATCCGGCTTTATAAAGGGTATCTAAATATTCTGTTTTAGTAACTGCACCTGCCCAACATGCTGCAACCGCAGCAGGGTTGTTTTTATATTTTAAGTCAATTTCTTTAGTTGCATAAATATCACTCACCACAAACCTTCCTCCTTCCTTTAATACCCTGTAAATTTCGCTCCAAACATTTCTTTTATTTAATGCATGATTGATGGTACAATTAGAAATCAATAAATCAATTGAATTATCACGTAAGGTTAATTTTTCTAACTCATTTTGAATAATTTCGGCATTGCCAATTTTGAATTTTTTCAAATTTTGATAGGCTTTATCAATCATGCCATCCGAAATATCAATGCCGTAAACATATCCATCTTTTCCAACCTCTTCCGCCATTCTTATAACATCTAACCCCCGTCCGCAACCTAAGTCAACACAAAATTCGCCAACATTTGGTTTTGCGTGTTCAACCGCACCGCCACAGGATAAACAACAGTTTGATTCGCTTAACGAACTGTATCTAACATTAATAGCTTCTGTATTCATTTTGCATTAAGTATTAAAATAAAACAATAAATATTTCCTGATAATTATCCAAATTGTTATTAGAATAATATAACCCAAAATTAATTTTTTGAAATTATCTACATGTTACTTTAGTCACTTAATAAATAAAAAGATTTCTGTAAAAGACCTTTGTCTGGTTCATTTCAGTAAATAAATATTTGTAGGTGACAAGGGTCACTATCATTACAATTTCTGAATATTATTTTTGGCTCAATCTTAATAATCTATATACAAAACATGAAAAAATTATTAACCACTCTCGCCTTATTTATTCTTATTTTAAAAAGCGCTTTTGAGTTCTAGATTACTGTTTAAATGATATTGCCGGAAAATAGGACTGCCGAAATGATTTATGTTTTTATAAATAATACTTTTTAAATTAAAGGCCGTAAAATTCAATGATGAAGAGAAAAATATTGATGATCCCTTTTTTTACAATTCTTTTTCTTTTTGTAAAAGCTCAAAACAATTGGGTATTAAATACTGACAATGAAGGTATTAAAGTGTATACCCGTACATTACCCGATTCAAAAATTAAAGCAATAAAAATTGAGACAACACTACAAGCAACTCTATCACAAATAGTTAATGTAATTTTTGATATTAATTCCAGCAGTCAATGGGTATACAGAACTAAAAACTGTTCGGTCATTAAACAATTATCGCCTTGGGATGTATATTATTATGCAGAAGTTGATGTTCCATGGCCTGTAAATCACCGGGATTTTATTGCACACCTTACACTTTCACAAAATCCACAGTCTAAAATAATCGTTGTGAATGTAGAGAACAAACCCGACCTATTACCACAAAAACATAATCTGATAAGGGTTATGCAGTCTGCCGGTAAATGGGTTATTACTCCCACAACTGAACATACAATTAAAGTTGAGTATTCTCTTTACACAGATCCGGGAGGGAATATGCCTGCCTGGCTAATAAATATGTTTATTACTAAAGGCCCTCTGGAAAGTTTTAAAAAATTAAAGGAGCAAATAAAGAACCCGATATATACACTTGTCAGTTTAACAGATATAAAAGACAGAGGAGTGTACTAAAATATGTAAAAAGGGAATATTTCTGGCAAAAATGAAAGAATGATAAGTGAAATAAAGTTAATTCGTGATAAGAGTCACGCTATTTAATGTTTCAGCACAGCAACTTTGTATTCATAAAATATATGCAAAACATGAAAGAAATATTAATTTCAGATTCAACATCAATCATTGATGTAAGAGCTGCTATGGAATTTGAAATGGATCATATTAAAGGAGCAAAAAATATTCCCGTAAATGAAATAAGTTTCAGATTAGATGAAATAAAGAAACTGTCAACACCAATTGTAGTTTATTGCCAGTCAGGATCAAGAAGTGCTATGGCAGCATCAATTTTACAACTAGCCGGGTTAAGTCAAGTTTATAACGGAGGCGGCTTGTTAAATATGAAACAAATTTTGTACAATTAAACTGGCAATTATGTTAAAATCGTATTTAAACAATTGGACTTTAATGCGTTTGATTCGAACTGTTTTAAGTGTTCTTATTATTATACAAGCAATTTCTATACATGATATTGCAATGAGTCTTGTCGGAATAGTCTTGCTAGGAATGGCTTTGGCAAATATTGGTTGTTGCGGTTCGGGTGGATGTACCGCTCCTACTTATAAAAAAAGCGAGGTAAAAAAAGAAGAATTTATATCTTATGAAGAAGTGGTTTAATAAGAATAAACTGTATTTATTTGCTGCAGTAACAGCGCCTATATAATTACATCAAACGCAAAAATAATACAGTCTAATTTGCATTTATTGGAGTATTGTTGTTTGGTGCTTTCAAAAAAGAAAAAAAATCATTTGGAAATGGTAGCAACATTTTCAGAGATCACTCAATCAGATAAGCCCACATTAGTAGATTTTTCTGTAGAATGGTGTCTGCCAAACAGTTAAAACAGATTATTGAATCTATAAATAAAGAAAATGGAAAAATTAGAACTTAAACTCAAAAATATAAAATGTGATGGATGTGTTGAAAGTATTAAAAATGCTATTACTACTTTTGACAACGTTGATGCTGTTTCTGTAAATAAAGAAACAGGTTTGGTAAGGATTTATGGTAAAAAATTGAATAAAAAAGAATTGACTGAAAAACTTTCAATTTTAGGATATCCGGAAAAGACTATTTTCAATTGAAAGTAATACAACCTGAATGATCAAAAAAGCAGACAAAATTTATGTAACAATCCAGTCACTACTTTTTGTTTTATATATTATTCCTGTCACAATATTTCCAATATCCTTCTTGCCAGCAATTCGATATTCAGGGAAAATGCTTTTTATATCTGGCATTTTAATAGTACTAATTGCTTTATTACAACTAAACAAATTCCTTACGCCATTCCCAACTCCAAAAAAAAACAGTAAGCTATTACAATCTGGTTTATATAAATTTGTTCGTCATCCTATCTATACAGGGATTATTTTAATCACTTTTGGATATAGTTTTTATACAGAAAGTTTTTGGAGACTTTTGACAGCTGTTATATTATGGATACTTTTCTATTATAAATCTAAGTATGAAGAAAGGTTATTGAAGCAACATTTTGTTGACTATGAAGCTTACCAAAAAGTAAGTGGTAGGTTTTTCCCATTTATATAAAACGTGACTCTACTAGTTGAGTTCAAAAATAAAAAGAGCCATGCTTAATTATGCATGCCTCTTTGTTTTAAATAAAAGTATCATTCTTATTCCGAGATTGGACCAAGGAAGTTTGTTTTGCTTTCCGTTATTTTTTTATCTCCCTGATAAAATCCAAGTTTGATAATTGTTTTTCTTTGATGCACTCTACTTTTAGGAAGTACAACAAAGAAAGAACCCGAACCCTGTCCCTCTTTTTCAACTTCAATATAGGGTTTACCGATTGTTTCGATGCTGCCGTTACCATCTTCGAGTTTAATAGTAAGCTGAACATCTTTCATTGTTTTATTAATGGCTTTGATATTATAGAGATTGGATATACTGTCTTTGCCTCTTTCCTGAAATAATTGACCCGGCGTTCTCATAATAGTGGCATCCACATCTTTTCTTGTAAGCAGCAAAATGCTTAATAAGGTTAGGGCAATGCCGCATAATACCGTGTATAATTTCATTCTGGTAGTGTAATGCAAACTTTCCCCGTTGGCAATAGAATTCTCCGAAGCATATCTGATCAATCCTTTGGGCTTTTTAATCTTTTCCATGATATGATCACAGGCATCAATACAAGCTGTACATGCAACACATTCCATCTGAACACCATTGCGGATATCAATACCTGTAGGACAAACCCTAACGCATTGATGACAATCGATACAATCGCCCAGAACTTCAGTGCTTCCTTTTTTAAAATTGCCCCTCGGCTCTCCGCGTTTATAATCATAAGCCACGATCATGGAATTTTTATCCATCAGCACACTTTGCAGTCTTCCGTAAGGACAAATAACAATACAAGCCTGTTCTCTGAAGAATGCAAATACAGCATAAAATACAGCACTAAAAATCATTATGGAAGTTAGTCCGGCAATATGTTGATTAACCGGCTCTGTAATGATCTTCTCCAGGTCTTTCACACCGATCACATAAGCCAGAAAAAAGTTGGCGATAATAAAAGAGAGCAGATAGAATGTGATATGTTTTACAGTAACCTTAAATATCTTCTTACCATTCCACGGCGCAGCACTCAACTGTTTTTGTGCTGCAGCATCTCCCAAAATAAAGAACTCGATCTTACGGAACATCATTTCCATAAAATTGGTCTGAGGGCATGCCCATCCGCAAAATAATCTTCCAAATGCTGCAGTAAATAAAATAATGAAGAAAACAAAAGTTACCATGGTTAAACCAAGGATGAAGAAATCCTGTGGCCAAAACACTTTGCCAAATAATATGAACTTAGAGTGTGGTATGTTGATCAAAAAGAATGGTCTGTCATTAACAGTCACGAATGGCATTCCGAAGAAAGCAATAAAATAAAGATAACTGAGCCATGTTCTGATGTTATAGAATTTTCCTTTGGGAGGTTTCTGCGCATACACCCATTTGCGCTTTCCTTTTTCATCAACAGTAGCTATTCTGTCTCTGAAACTTTCGCCTTCCGTTACCGGTTCATTAATGTGGTCTAAATTGTCGAACATGTGTTAGGTTTTTATTTTTGTTTAGATGAAAAGCATATGCGTACCTAAGCCCTCAGCTTGTTTATAGAAATCGCCAACAGTTAATACACCATCCAAATCAACGTACATATCTTCCTTTGTATAATGGAACATTTCCATGGCTAATTTACAAGCCCATAATTTTACACCAGATGCTTTTAGAATATCCAAGAATTCACGCACTTCAGGCATGTCTAATTTCTCCATTTCTTTTTTCATCATGGAAGTAGCAAATGCTTCCATACCTGGCAGACCGCCTATCATAGTTGGCATATGCATGGCCGGATTACCTACTGTTGCCACATGTAAATGATCCAGTTTTTTATTATGCAAAGCTTCCAATCCGAAGAAAGTAAAGAACATTTCTGCTTCAATGCCTTCCATTCTGGCACCATTCGCTAAAACAAATGCTGCGTATACATTTTCGATTGATGCTTTAGAAAGTATGATCATCATCTTTCTGATCTCACCTTTATATTCACTCATGATTATTTTTTTTAAATGTTATAAATTAAATACAACCTGCTGGTTTAGGGATCCCTGCAATTTTTGTTGCTGTTTTTAATGGCCCTACCGGAAATAAAGCATAGAATTCTTTGATATCTACCACACCGCTTTTACCGATCTTGCGAATGGTTAATGGCACTTCATTTTTAAATTCATTTTGTACATAATTGATTACTTCCCAATGTTTGGGAGAAAGTACAATGTTGTTTTCTGTAGCGATCTCTTCGCCAATTTCTTTATTCCATTCTGCAAAATTTGTTAAGTACCCTTCTTCGTTTACTTGTACGGTTTTTTGTGCAATGATCTTTTCCATAAAAAATATTTATTGTTAGTTAAAATGTTTTCCAGCTGTACTCATATTTGCCGAAACAAATGGGATGGGAGTGCCTTTCAATAACACATTCCAATAGATCCATCTGAATGCTAATTTGCCCCAGTGATTCATCTTGCTTTCTTTTAATAATTGCAGCGGACCCACACCTGCAAATGGAAACATGCCATCAACTGGTTCATGGGTATAATTGAAATCGATTAATAATGCTTTACTATTTCCTGTTTCAATGAAACAATTGGCATGTCCGTCAAATGTTGCTGAAAGTGACTCACTTTTTATAAAGTGAAGAATATTCTCTGTAAGAATATCTGCTTCAAAATGTGCAACAGATCCTGCTTTAGAAGCAGGCACATTGGTTGCATCGCCAATCACAAAAATATTTGCATGATCTTTTGATTGCAATGTTTCCTTATTGGTAGGAACATAATTTAGATCATCCCCTAAACCTGATCTTGCAATTAATTCATCTCCTTTATTTGTAGGCACAGTTACCAACAGATCGAATGGAATTACTTTTCCGCCATAATCCACAATTGTTTTATTTTCATTATCAACTTCTGAAATGGCGAAATCACTTTCAATGCTAATGTTTTTTTCTTCAAGCAAATGTTCTAGTGCAGCCGTAGATTTTGGTTTGGTAAATGCACCGCTTAAAGGAGTTACATAAGTAATGTTCACTTTGTCTCTCATTTTTTTATGCTGGAAATAAGAGTCGGCCAAGAATGCAAATTCTAATGGTGCCACAGGACATTTGATAGGCATCTCTGTAATATGAATCACTAGATTACCACCCTGCCAGTCACGTAATTTATTACGCAGTGCTAAAGCACCTTCGAAAGTATAAAAATCAAAAACTGAATACTGCCACTCTGCACCATTCATTCCTTCTGTTTCTTCTGGAGCGATCTTAGCGCCTGTGGCAATGATGAGCAGATCATAATGCAATTGATCACCACCGGCCATTTGAATATAATTGTCTGCCGCAACGATGCGGTCAATTTTCTTTGTGATGAGATTTACATCTGATGGAATAAAATCTTTGATCGACTTAATGATATCTTCCGGTTTATAAATATCGAAGGGAAGAAATAAATAACCCGGCTGATAATGATGTTCAGTTCTTTCATCCACAATATCAATGGCCCATTCTTTTCTATTCAGTTTATGATGCAGATGATTTGCCATCATGGTTCCTGCAGTACCTGCACCTAATATTACCAATCGTTTCATAAAAATTATTTTAATAAGTCGATAATGAGTAAATCACAAAGTTCTGTTGGGGCAAATAACTCTTCTGTGATGTTAGTTACATTCAAACATGATATTTCTCAGGAAAATAATTCGTTCCCCGATTTATTGCATTTTTTCGTTTGACTATTTTACCAATTGTTTCAATAAACTTTCAATATTACCAGGAGTAGACATGATCTTTGAAAAAGTCATCATTGTCAGATCAGGGAATGAAAGAGCAATACGATATCTTCCATGAAGCATTAAGACCTTATTGTCTTTCACCAATACTTCATAAGGCAGGAAAGCGGTATGCTTTGGCTCTCCAATATCAATAATGGGTAAGAATTTACTTTCTCCCTTATCGCCAGAAAGAGCAAACCCATAAAGGGTTAATTCTTTACCGGGGATATTAACTTTATAAACCTGGCTAATATTCGGCACTGTCTTTTTAAGAGCAGATTCTATTTTATCCAAAGCTGCGGCATGACTGTCAAAACTTGCTAACTCTACCACATCTTCAAAATAGGGCATTGTCATCATGTAATGGTATTTACGCAGGTCTTTAGTTGACAAACCATGCTTTGATCCGAATGGCTTTCCAGTAAATTCGCCTGAAGCTTTCATGGCTTTTTCCAAATGTTCGATAAGTGCTGTGTAGCTACCAGCAACTTTATCAAAATCGTTTCTGAAATATGCATTTCCCCAATAGATAGGGTTCGTGTATGAAACGATGGTCTTGCCATTTTCATTCGTGATACCTATACGCAATGTGGCAGCAAATCCTGTTAAACCGCCAATTGATTTGACTGCGGCTTCTAATTCGTTTGAAGTAAAAACAACAATAGATCGGTTCTTATCATTCGCAGGCTGATACTGACCTACTACTTTGATCCCATTAAGCTCAAGCTGGTTCACAACTTTTGTTTGAGTAGCTGTTACGGATTCATTCGTTTCAAATCCAACAATATAGGGACTAAGATTTTGTGCAATTCCTAAATAAAACGAAAAGGACAGTAATGCTATGGCAATAACTTTTTTCATACATTTATTTTTTACATTCAATAGATAATTATCTGAATGAGTCAAAAGAGATAACGATATGTTGTACTGTAAATAAAAAGTTCTGCTTACTGCAGAACTTTTTATTACATGCACAAATTATTTTTTGATATACCAGGATAGAGAAATATGGTAGATATCGTTAGCCAATCCAGAAGTACTATTATTAAATTGAGTTCCTACTAAACTTTCGGCAGCAGCTTTCTGATCATTTCTGAATGCATGTTCGTAAGCTGCATTAATGGCAACTGATTTAGACAGTTTTAATGATGCGCCAACTGAGACATGATGCACTACAATTGCGGGGAATAAAGGGAATATAGTGGTTTCAGGTACCGGGTTATCGCCGTATGCATAACCGCATCTGAGTTGTAATTTTTCGGATACTTGTAATTCAGCGCCTGTTTTGATAACAATTGTATTTTTCCAATTTAAAGGAAATGGTATGGCAATTGTTCCTGCAGTACCCAACATTCTGTTGATATTGGCATTTGTTCCCCCTGCTAAAAAAATATTCATGGTATTAAAAGAATTAGCCCAATTCAACCATTGCAGGTCCATGGATAAACGAAGCTTATGACTTGCAGAAAATGAAACGCCTGCTGCAATAGATTGCGGTAATGCAAGTGTTGCATTGGCTGCATAAGTGTCTGTAGCACCTTTGCTTAGATCAATTCCCAATGAAGAGAACTGTGCCATCGCAGCACCTTGCGCCTGTACTGCAGTATAGCCGGGATTTTGTTGCATGATTCCGGCAACCACTTTTCCAAAAGCGCTATTCATTTGCGCGGTCATATCCATTTGTGCTGTTCCGTTTTTGTATTGCAGATCAATAGGAAGGCTATAACTTAATCCCAATGATAATTTTTCCGATGGTTTATACGCCAATCCGATCCTGCCATTGAATGTAAAGCTTGTTAAATCATCCATATTTGCGGATGCAACAAGTTCATTATAACCCAGTCCGCCTGATGCAGGAGGAGCAGCAAACATATTTCCAAATGTAAATCCGGTAGAAGGATTGATTACTCCTTTCAGCATTGATGGAGGCATACTGAACGGCATTTGAAATTCCATCTGGCTATATACAAGCGTTGCAGTAACACCAATAGATAATTTTGAAGTCAATTTATAAGCTGCAGTTAACCCACCCTGCATCACTGCGAATTTTGAATGATAAGGTTGAGGCACATAATTTCCTGATTGGTCTTTATACATATAATGGTTCAACGAAAAATCTGCACCCATTCCACCCTGTGTAAATATGCCAACACCGTAAGTCATCTTTTTTTCTCTTTGATTTACATAGCTGATACAGCCTAAGGGAAATAAATTATTCTTTCCTTTTGCATTATTAATATCATTTTTAAAATATACAGAAGGTGTCATAAAAGACATGCTCAGATCCATTTGTGAAGATTTCATAAAAGCAATACCCGCAGGATTATTCATCATTAAAGATGGATTATCAAAGTTTCCTACTGAAGTTCCGGCCCTTCCACTGGTTACAGCATCATAGCCGATTAATTGTGTGCCGTTTTGTGAGAGTGCGGGTATAACTACCATCATCAATAAGACTGATGATAATAAGAAGTGAAATTTTTGTTTCATATACTTGATTTAGAAAATGACAAGTTTGCGAAAAGCCAGCTTAATAGAAGAAACAAAATATTTAACTCAGTTTAATTTTTGCAATCGTTTGAACATGCAAAATTCCTAATTGTATACGAGGCGTCTGTGACTTGGGTTACAAAACCATGTGATTTTTATCACATTTAATATTGAAATCAACATTTTATGCAGTTTCATAATAGTTAATGTTTCAACATTTTTTCAAACAGCAATCAATATAAGATGGTTTATCAAATGACGAGATGGAGCCAATTGCTTAATAAAATTATTATTATTTAACTCTGTGTGATATGTATCACAGCTGTTACTTTAGTTGAAGACTACTTTTAATCTTAAATAAAAATAAAATGGCAAGAGTAGTTGTTTTAGGAGCCGGAATTGCAGGTCATACTGCAGCCTCATATCTGCAAAAATATTTAGGCAAAGAACACCAAATAACTGTTGTCTCTCCAACTAGCACCTATCAATGGATACCTTCCAATATTTGGGTGGGTGTAGGCAGGATGACAACCGATGAAGTAAAATTTGATCTTAAGCCTTTATACAAAAAGTGGGGAATTAATTTTTTACAAGCAAAAGCTCAAAGTTTTTATCCTGAGGGTAATGATGAAATAAATACAGGGTTTGTTGAAATTGAGTTTACTTCAAAAGAGCAATCGGGGGGAAAGCAAAAAGTTCCCTATGATTTTTTAATTAATGCCACAGGTCCAAAACTAAATTTTGAAGCGACAGATGGTTTAATTCCGGGCAAAGGGAATATTGCCTCTGTTTGCAGTTTCTCACATGCAAGCGAAGCCTGGACTTTATTTCAGGAGAAGTTAGATAAGATGAAAAATGGGGAGAAGCAAATATTTGTCATTGGTACAGGTCATCCCACGGCGACCTGTCAGGGAGCAGCCTTTGAATATATTTTGAATGTGGATTTTGAAATAAAACGACGCGGATTAGAACAATGGGCAGAAGTAATATGGATCACCAATGAATACGAGTTGGGTGATTTTGGCATGGGTGGTGCATTTATAAAAAAGGGCGGATTTATTTCAAATACTAAATTATTTGCTGAATCCTATTTTGTAGAAAGAAATATTAAATGGATAAAAAGAGCTGGTGTTAAAAAAATAGATGAACACACTATATTTTATGAAAATCTGGATGGAGAATATTTAGAACAACCCTACGATTTTGCTATGCTGATCCCTGGCTTTGCAGGACATGGATTTAAAGCTTACGATAAAAGAGGTACTGAAATTTCAGATAAATTATTTGCGCCAAACGGTTTAATGAAAGTAGATGCTGATTATACACCTAAACCCTTTGAAAATTGGTCTGTGGAAGATTGGCCTCAAACCTATCAGAACCCATCATACCAAAATATTTTTGCACCGGGTATTGCGTTTGCACCACCACATTCAATTTCGAAACCCATGAAGAGTAAAAATGGCACACCTATTTTTGCTAGTGCACCACGTACAGGGATGCCATCTGGAGTAATGGGAAAAGTAACTGCAGAAAATATTATTTCATGGATAAAAACAGGCAATCCGGAAATTAAACATAAGGCTTCTATGGGAAGAATGGGAGCAGCTTGTATCGTCTCCGCAGGTTTTGGCATGAGTACAGGCACTGCTGCAACAATGACGGTAAGCCCTGTAGTTCCTGACTGGCATAAATTTCCGGAATGGGGAAGAGACATTAAAACTACAATGGGCGAACCCGGATTAGCCGGTCATTGGCTTAAATGGCTGATGCATTATATGTTTTTATACAAAGCAAAGGGAAAACCTTTTTGGTGGCTGATTCCTGAATAAAATAAATATTTCACACTTAAATAAACAAGATGGAAAATAGAATGCTAATTGATAAATATTCCGATCAATATTACCCGCCTACTCCAACCAATTTTACACTTTTCTGGAGGAGTTTTATTCCTTTTCAACTAATTAGATTCTTTATACTGAACTTTAAAATCATTAAAATTGTTGTAAAAGGGCATTCCTAAGTATTATTTAATGATAAATATTTATAACGATTATTTTGCCCGAATTTAATCATCTTTATAAGCAATAATAAATTTCATTGGAAATACTCGGTTTTATTCTAGCTGCATTTGTAGGCATTTCATTAGGCTTGATTGGCGGAGGCGGATCGATTTTAACTGTGCCCATCCTTGTATATATAATTGGACTAAATCCGGTTTTGGCCACATCGTATTCTTTATTTATAGTAGGCTCTACTTCTATGGTTGGAGCTTTCAATAATTACCGCAGGGGTTTTGTACATGTTAAAACGGCTTTACTGTTTGGCTTATCGTCAATAACAATAGTTTTTATTACCAGAAAAATTTTGTTACCAAAAATACCTTCAGCCTTATTTATAGCACATTTTCAGGTTACCCAATCAATGGTAACAATGATTTTATTTGCCATTTTAATGTTGTTGACTTCTACAGCGATGATTAGAAGAAAGGAAAAAGAAGTATATGAAGAACTGAATACCACCCCAAAAAATAAAGCTGTTTTCAAATTATTAATCAGCGGGGTTTTGGTAGGGTTTACAACGGGGTTTTTAGGTGCCGGAGGAGGATTCCTCTTGATTCCTGCACTCGTTCTAATTTTAAAGATGCCCATGAAACATGCCATTGGTACATCCCTTTTAATTATTGGACTTAACTCTTTAATTGGTTTTGTAGGTGACAGAGGCCATTTTAATATTAATTGGAAGTTCCTACTAACCATTACTTCAATTGCAATTTTAGGAATTTTGATAGGCACTTTCTTAGGTAAAAAAATTCACAGTGACAAATTAAAAAAGGGGTTTGGCTGGTTTGTTCTGGCGATGGGAGCTTTTATTCTTTTTAAAGAATTATTTTTTAGCCAACATTTCTATTCCAATCAAATTCAACAAAAATAGTTAATCGTAACTCTTGTCACTAAGTTCATAAAAACAGGTTTTTAAATTTGCTGAAAATATAAGATATGCCTTCAATAAAATTGACAACAGAAGAATTTAAAAACAAAGTATTCGATTATACAAAAGAACAAGACTGGAAGTATAAGGATTCAATACCGGCAGTAATAGATTTTTATGCAGACTGGTGTGCTCCTTGCCGAATGGTTGCATCAGTTATAGAAGAACTAACTAAAGAATATGATGGTAAAATCATTTTTTATAAAGTTGATACTGAAGCAGAGCGAGAACTTGCTACTGTATTTCAAATTCAGAGTATTCCATCTTTATTATTTATTCCAAATCAAGGTTTGCCAATGATGCAATTGGGTGCTTTGCCAAAAAAAGATTTCAAAAAAACAATTGATGAAAAATTACTAGCCATTTCTGTTGTTACAGCAGAATAACCAAATCAGGGTATTATACATTTTAATATTTATTGGGAATAAAGCCATTATAAAGGTGGCTTTAATTTTTATTTAAAGATCGTATTTCAAAATAGAATAAATATCTCTTTACAACTTCTAAAATTTCTTATTATTGAGTGTTTGCAATATCGTTCGTACATTTGCGAACAATATTGCAAGAATGGCTACAATTACTAAATCAAACTATTTTACAAAAGATCAGGAGCAAATGGCTCGTTTTGCCAAAGCATTAGGTCATCCGGTTCGTGTTGCTATTTTACAGTTATTGAATTCACAGTCATGCTGTTTTCATGGTGATATGGCAGAGGAATTGCCCATAGCAAAATCTACTTTATCACAGCATTTAAATGAATTGAAGGATGCCGGACTTATACAAGGTGACATAACTCCCCCGACTGTAAAATATTGTATCAATAAAGAGAATTGGAAGGTGGCTAAAAAATTATTGAATGAGTTATTGAAGTAAAAAAATTTATACCTGATGTTCGTCATTTTACGAATTACGAACACTTTTTAACTTTGCAAATAAAAGAATTATGAAGCAGATAAAAGTATTAGGTCCTGGCTGCCCTAAATGTAAAACAACCTATAACAATGTGTTGGAAGCGATCAAACAAACAGGTATTGAAGCCAATGTAGAAAAGATTGAAGATATTATGGAGATGATGAAATATGATGTTCTGACTACTCCAGTTTTAATGATTGATGGTATCACTAAAGTAAAAGGAAGAATAGCAGATGTAAATGAAATCAAACAATTATTATCAAAATAAACTTGTACAACATGGAGGCGAATCAGACATTAGTAAATGAAATATGCCCAACAACAACTCAAGTTTGGGTTAAGGGAGGTGCATTGTTGGTTGATGTTAGGGAAAAAGATGAAGTAGAACAACTTGCTTTTGATGTACCCAATATCATAAATATTCCTTTAAGTGAATTTGAAAATCGATATACAGAATTACCCAAAGACAAAGAATTGGTAATAGTTTGCAAAGCCGGCGTAAGAAGTTTACGGGCAGCAGGGTTTCTTTTAAATCATGGGTATGAGAATGTTGTAAATATGAAGCATGGAATTATACGTTGGGTAAATAAAGGATTACCAGCTAAAGGCAATCTTGCAAGTGTTTTAGATATAAATGCTAATAGCGGTTGTTGTAGTCCACAAAGTTCAAAGACTGCCGATAGTTCCTGTTGTGATTCATCAAAAAATGATGATAGACATTGTTGCTAAAATAAAATTATAATTATGTTTGATTGGTTACAATACTTTTCTGACTGGTTGATCTATTCAGTCTTTGGCGTTTCAACTAAAACTCATTTGGGAGAGGCGCTTAATTTCTTTGTATTCGATACTATAAAAATAGCCATATTGCTTTTTTTGATTACTATTTTAATGGGTGTCGTAAATTCTTATTTTCCGGTAGAGAAAATTCGTAATTATTTAAGCCGTAATAAAATGTACGGGCTGGAATATTTGTTCGCTTCCTCATTTGGTGTAATCACACCTTTCTGTTCCTGTTCATCTGTTCCATTATTTATCGGTTTTGTAAAAGGGGGCATTCCGTTAGGGATCACTTTTACTTATCTTATCACTGCACCATTAGTAAACGAAGTAGCCATCGCAATATTTGCAGGAGCTTTTGGTTTTAAAGTAACAGCTTTATATGTAGGAACCGGGATTGTTTTGGGGATCTTGGGTGGACTTACCTTGGGTAAATTTAAATTGGAAAGACAACTTACTCCATGGGTACAAAATATTATAGCTAATGCAGAAACAGAGGAAGAATTAAAGGAAGATAAACAAACATTATCTCAACGGTTTCCAACCATATTGAAAGAAGCATACAATATTGTAAAAGGTGTATCGCTTTACATTATCATTGGTATTGGCATTGGAGCAGCTATGCACGGTTTTTTACCAACCGGCTTTTTTGAACATTATATTAATAAAGGTCAATGGTATGCCGTTCCGCTTGCAGTATTAATTGGCGTACCCATGTATAGTAATGCAGCTGGAGTTATACCGATAATTCAGGTATTGGTTGCAAAAGGAGTTCCATTAGGCACTGCCATTGCGTTTATGATGGGTGTAATTGGTTTATCCTTACCTGAAGCAATGCTTTTAAAAAAAGTGATGAACTGGAAACTGATTGCCATTTATTTTGGCACCATTGCCTTTTTTATGATCTTATCAGGTTATCTATTTAATATTATTTTATAAAATGAATACTACGAATTCAATTAAAAATCACTTGTATAATATGTCCAGATACTTTACCAGCACAACACTTTTTTTGGGTTTAAGTGTAATGAGCTTTAGTAACACTTTCGCTCAAGAAAAACAGAATTCACAAACAAGCATCAACAAGAAAAGCGAAACAAAATATAAAGTAACCTTTATCGAATTGGGATCAGTTCGTTGCATACCATGTAAAAAAATGCAGCCTGTTATAAAATCAATTGAAGAGAAATACAGCAAACAGGTTAATGTTATTTTCTATGATGTTTGGACAGCAGAAGGCAAAGAAAAATCAAAGCAATTTGTTTTCGATGAAATACCTACACAACTATTTATAGATAAAGAAGGTAAAGAATATTTCAGGCATGTTGGTTTTTTTTCAGAACAAGAGGTTATAAAAGTGCTGCAACAAAAAGGGGTTAAATAATATTGGCACTAGGCTTAATGACTTTAACACATAAAACTACTATAAATGCAAAAACTGATTTTCACAATAGTAACAATTACAACTCTCTTTTTAATGGCATGTAACAGTAACCAATCCCAAACAAAAAAAGAAAGTTTAGTAAAAGTAAATACCGACACCATTGATACAAAAAACAGATTAGAGCTATATGCTTTTCATGGCACTCGTGAATGTGCAACTTGTAAGAATATGAAAGCAAATACAAAAGCTACATTAGATAAGTATTTTGTAAATGAACTGAAATCAGGAAAAATAGTTTATTTAATTATTGATGTTGATGATAAAAAAAATGAAAAGCTTGCTGAAAAGTTTCAAGCCGCAGGAACGGCTTTAATGATTAATAAGATTGTGAATGGAAAAGATAGTATTGCTGACTGGAGTCAATTTGCATTTGATAAAGCTGATGATGTAACTAAATTTATACCTGAATTAAAAACTAAAATTGAGGGTGTTTTAAAATAAATAATGGAAACAGTAAAGCAACTTTTTGAAAATGCAAATATGCCCATTTTAGGGGCATTACTTTTAGGCTTATTAACTGCAATTAGTCCTTGCCCTTTAGCTACTAACATTACAGCAACGGCTTATATTTCTAAAACCTTAACAGGTAAAAAGAAAGTATTGTTTAGTGGATTACTGTATACACTTGGTTTAGCATTCTCCTATACAACTATTGCTCTCATTATTATTTTTGGTGCAAGCAAATTTCATGTTGCAAAATTCTTTCAAGGTAATGGTGAAAAAATTGTTGGCCCGATAATGCTGATTATTGGTTTAATAATGTTGAATGTAATAAAGTTCAAATTTTTAGGTAAATTAAATTTTACTGAAAAACTGCAAGAGAAATTTAAAGACAAAGGATTGCTTGGCTCACTGTCGTTAGGGGTATTGTTTGCTATGGCTTTTTGTCCCTATAGTGGTGCAATGTATTTTGGAGTTTTGGTTCCAATGAGTATAAAAAGCAGTATTGGTTTTTCGTTACCATTCTTCTATGCCATCGGCGCAGGGTCAATCGTATTATTTTTTACTTTTCTGATCGCATTTAGTATGCAAAAAGTAGGTAAATACTTTAATGCCATTACTAAAATTGAAAAGATGATGAGAGTGTTTGCAGGTTTACTTTTTGTGCTAACAGGATTGTATTATATTATTATTTATCTCAAAATATTTATTTAAATAAAACTACAAATATGAAACAGTTATTTTTTTTGTTATTGTTAATTAGTTATTCATTAAATGGTATTGCTCAAAATCAGCTAACATTAAAAGAACAAGCAGCAATACTCTATATGAGAGAAGAAGAAAAATTAGCTAGAGATGTGTACGATTCAATGTTTGCAAAATATGATGTAAATCCTTTTGGCAATATTAGAAAGAGCGAACAGATACACATGGATAAAGTAAAAGGACTTATTGAAACATATAAACTAACAGATCCAGTAGAATTTAAGAAAGATACACATGGCTTATTTACAAATCGCTTACTTCAAAAATATTATGACGACCTCATTAGCAGTGGTAGTCTTTCATTTACTGATGCTTTAAAAGTGGGCGCTAAAATTGAAGAACTGGATATTCATGATTTAAATGAACATATTAAACAAACACAAAATCAGGAAATTATTTCAGTATTTAATTACTTAAAAATAGCTTCTGGCAATCATTTAAGAGCCTTTGTAAGGAGGCTAAAAATGCAGAATATTGCCTATAACCCAAGTATTCTTTCTAAAGAAGAATTTGAAGCAATTATTGTTGAGTAAATCGTTTAAAATTAATCATAAAAAATGAAGAGCCTTTTTATCGCATGTTTGTTAAGCACACTATCTTTCAAAAGTTTAAGTCAAAACTTATCCGTAAAAGTATTAGATACAGATTTTTCAAAAGGCAGGCTTATAAACTATCAAACAATTACATTAGATGATGCAGCTAAATTTCATGGCCATTTATGTGATGGTTTAGTAGTTGGATTTCTTGGTATAAGAGAAGCTCTATATAAATTGTATCCCGACAGTATCACAGATAGAACGAATACACGAATAATAAGTAAGTCGTCTCCATGTCTTACAGATGTAGCGATATACATAACAGGGGGGCGATATCAATTCAACACCTTTTATGTGTCAGATAGTATTAACTATGCTTATATTGCCCAACGTATAGATAATGGGAAAACGTATGCTGTAAAATTAAAGTCGGGAATCAAGCCCTCGTTGATTGACAGTTTGGGAAATCTTGCAAATAACGAAAAATTAGATGCCTGTGAAATTGATAGTTTACATAAAATCGAGAGCAAGTTCCTTCAGCAAATGTTAGTTTCTAATGCACAGCAAGCATTTATTGTAGAAGAGATTACAAATTTTATTTGGAATCCACATTTACAAAACACATTTATCAAAACTGATGTGTTAAATAAATTTATAACGAAATGTAATTAATTTATATTGCTAACTATTCATCCTTCCATACCCTTCTTCATTTTCCAATTTCAATTATACCTGACACAGCTATTCAATTCAATCCACAATTTAAATTAAAACTATTCTCTTTTGTGCTTTTTAACTATCTAAGAGATTTAAGATTCTACGTGATTAATGTCACTCAGTATGTATTAGCAGCTCCTTAGTTTCGCTGCAAATCGAAAGTTAATGAGCAGAAAAAAATATTCTATCCCTTTGGTTATTGTCACAACAATCATATCAATCGCTTTTGTTGCAAGGCTTTCAGCTCAGGACAGCACAAAAAATCTGGTACTCAGCGAAGCCATTACAGCCGCAATTAATAATAATAAGTCTATTCAACTTGCCAAGCTGGATGAAAACATTGCAGCATCAAATTACAAACAAACAGAAGCGGTTTATCTGCCGCAGGTTGGTTTTTCTTATACTGCCATGAGTACGAATAATCCATTGAATGCATTTGGCTTTAAGCTGCAGCAACAATCAATTACACAAAATGATTTTAACCCCGATCTGTTGAATCATCCTTCAGGAACACCTGATTTTACAACAAAACTGGAAGTACAGCAACCCCTGATCAATATGGATATGCTATATATGCGCAAAGGGGCAGCAAAGCAAACAGAATTGTATCAGTATAAAACACAACGTACCAAAGAGTATTTGATTTTTGAAGTGCAAAAAGCCTACCTGCAACTGCAATTGGCATATGCTGCGGTGAAGGTTTTGGAAGAGGCTTTGCAAACAACAAGATCGGTTTATACTTCTGCCGACAATCATTTTCAACAAGGCCTGATCCAAAGGTCAGATGTATTGAATGCACAGGTACGGGTAAGCACCGTTGAAACAAATCTGGCAAAAGCAAAAAGCAATATCCGAAATGCCTCTGATTATATCAGTGTGTTGATGGGACAAACAACCGGTGTTATTTATAAAGTATCAGAAACGGTAGAAACAGAAAAACAAATATCGGATACCACCACAAAAATAGCAGCAACAAGATCTGATTTTATGGCCATGCAAAAAGCGATCGAAGCCTCTGACCTGATGATCAAAGCCAATAAAATGAGTTATCTCCCAAAACTGAATGCATTTGGGAACTATCAGCTCAACGATAGCCGTATGCTGGGTTTTGCCGCCAATTCCTATCTGGCCGGTGTGCAGGTTTCCTGGGATATTTTTAAAGGCAATAGAACAAAAAATACCATTGTAACACAAACCCTGGAGCGTAATAAACTTACCGAACAATTAGCGCAGCAAAAAGACCAGGGTCAGCTGGAACTGAATAAAGCTTACCGTGATCTGAAGGATGCACAAACAGAAATATTGCAACAAAGAATAGCCATTGAACAAGCATCAGAAGCGTTACGCATTTTGCAGAATCGTTATCAACAGGGCTTGGTCAATACAACTGATGTGCTGATGGCAGCAACACAGGTCTCTCAGCAAAAATTTGCATTGGTGCAAGCCATATTCAACAGCAATACCAGCAAAGCCTATTTGGAATTACTCACTTCATCAACCAATAAATAAACAATTTAAAATATGAGCATGAACATTAATTTAAAAAAGATAACGCAATTGTTTATCGGTTTTGGAATGATCGCAGTAACTGCCTGTTCTTCGAATAACAAGAAGGAATCGGCAGCCGAAAATACGGATGCAGCGATCCTTGTTAGGGTTGCAACTGCATCATCTGATGAACAACAGGGGTTGAATATAAGCGGACAAATTGAAGCCGCACGATCTGTCAACATCAGTACAAGGTTGATGGGATATATCACAAAACTGAATGTAAAAGTTGGCGATCATGTTAGTAAAGGCCAGTTGCTGGTAAGCATCAGTAATGATGATATCCTTGCAAAAAGGGCACAGGCAGATGCCATGCTCAATGAAGCGGAAGCCTCATTAAAAGCTGCCGCAAAAGATTATGAACGATATACCAACTTGTATAAACAGCAAAGTGCTTCTGCAAAAGAGTTAGATAATATCACATTGCAATACAATGCTGCCAGATCAAGAGTAGAAGCAGCAAAACAAACCCGTAATGAAGTGGATGCCATGCTGGGTTACAGCAATTTAACGGCGCCATTCGCCGGTATTGTTACACAGAAATTAGCAGATGCAGGCAGTATGGCCAATCCGGGAATGCCCTTATTAACGATCGAGCAAAGCGGAACCTATCAGGTAAGCGCATCCGTGCCGGAAAACAGTATCAATCAAATTCATCAGGGAACTGCTGTTATTATCAGCATCAAAGCGATCAATAAAACTATTAAGGGAGCTGTTTCTGAGATCAATCAGTCATCACAATTTACCGGTGGACAATACATCATTAAGATCAGTCTTCCCGATAATGAGAAGAACGGATTATATGCAGGCATGTATGCCAATGTTTCTATTCCTATTAATAATTCAGCTGTCAATAAAACAAGTGCTGATGAAGTAATGGTGCCTGTTTCAAGCATTCTCTATAAAGATCAGTTAACCGGTCTGTATACTGTTGGCAGCAACAATACTGCATTATTGCGTTGGGTAAGATTGGGAAAAAATGCCGGCGATAAAGTGGAAGTGTTAAGCGGATTGGAAAAGAATGAGCAGTTTATTATGCGTGCGGAAGGGAAGTTATACAATGGTGCTGCTATAAAAATAAAATAACCGCATCGTTATTTCTGTTCGAAAATAATTAATGAATTAAAATAATTAATGAATTAAAATAATACAATGAAGAACGGTTTTTCAGGAAATATTGCCAAGTCATTTTTGCAATCGAAATTAACGATACTGTTAATGATCGCATTTTTATTGATCGGTGCATACAGCACTTATTTAATACCACGTGAAGAAGAACCCCAGATACAGGTGCCGATGGCCGATGTGTTTATCGGCTATCCCGGTGCCGAACCCAAAGATGTAGAAACCAAAGTGGCTGCGCCCTTGGAGAAGATGATCTCGAATGTAAAAGGGGTGGAGTATGTGTATTCGACTTCCATGAAAGGGCAGGCCATGCTGATCGTTCAGTTTTATGTGGGAGAAGATGTGGAACGTTCACTCGTAAAATTGTATAGTGAGTTGATGAAGAATATGGATAAAATGCCGCAGGGTGTTACACTTCCATTGATCAAAACAAGGGCCATTGATGATGTGCCTGTATTGGGTCTAACATTGTGGAGTGAAAAATATGATGACTACCGATTGAAACAGATCGGTCAGGAATTGACCAATGAGATCAAAAAGATCAATGATGTTTCTGATATCAATATTCTGGGTGGAAGAAGCAGAGAAGTAAAAGTGTTACTGGATAAAAATAAGATGGCAGAAAACCATGTTGACTTCTTATCTGTCAGCAAACAAATACAGGGAAGCAATTCACAAATGCAAAGCGGCAACCTGTTGCAGAAAGACACTGCATTCTCCGTTGAAACAGGAAACTTTTTAAATACTGCTGCTGATGTTGCCAATCTGGTTGTAGGGATCAATCAGCTACAACCCGTTTACTTAAAACAAATTGCCAAAGTAGAAGATGGGCCCGAAACCCCTAATCAATATGTATTGTTCGGATATGGCAAAGCCGATACGGTAAAAGCAAATGCTTTCAGATCCAATTATCCTGCAGTAACATTATCTGTTGGAAAAAAGAAAGGTGCTGATGCCATGAAACTGGCCGAACAAATTCTGGCTAAAGTTGAACATCTTAAAAAAGAACTTTTACCCAATGATGTTCAATTAACAGTCAGCAGAAATTATGGCGAGACCGCATCTGATAAAGTATCGGAATTGCTCTTCCATTTATTCATTTCCATTGTAGTGGTTACCTTATTTGTAATGCTGGCCATGGGATGGCGTGGTGGACTGGTCGTATTCTTATCAGTGCCTGTAACTTTTGCATTAACACTGTTCAGTTATTATATGATGCATTATACACTGAACCGCATCACTTTATTTGCATTGGTATTTATTACGGGTATCGTAGTGGACGATTCCATCATCATTGCAGAAAATATGCACCGACATTTTAAGATGAAAAAACTGCCGCCATTGCAAGCTGCTATTTATGCGATCAATGAAGTTGGCAATCCAACCATCTTAGCAACATTTACGGTTGTTGCAGCTGTATTACCCATGGCATTTGTATCCGGGATGATGGGACCTTATATGAGCCCGATGCCCATTGGCGCTTCCATTGCCATGATGCTGTCACTCATCGTTGCATTGACCCTAACACCTTATCTCGGTTATATATTCCTGCGTGAAAAAGAAAAGAAAGGCATTCATCATGAAGAAAGCAAACCACATAGTTTAGAAACAACGGGCATTTACAAATTATATCGTTCAACGATCAATCCTTTATTAGAATCGCGTTGGAAACGCTGGACATTTATCATCAGTATTGTTCTGATATTGCTTGGATCACTTTCTATGTTCTATACAAAAGCCGTTGCAGTAAAAATGCTGCCTTTTGATAATAAGAATGAGTTTCAGGTGGTAATAGATATGCCTGAAGGAACAACTTTAGAAAAAACACAGGCTGTTGCAAAAGACATCGCAAACTATGTTTCCAGACAACCCATGGTTCAAAACTATCAGGCATATATTGGCACATCTGCGCCTATTAGTTTTAACGGACTAGTTCGTCACTATGATTTACGAAGAGGTGATAATGTGGCAGATATTCAAGTGAATTTAGTAGATAAAAAAGACAGAAGCATACAAAGTCATGGCATTGCCAAAGAAATGCGTGCACCTATTCAGGCCATTGCAAAAAAGTATAACGCCAATGTTAAGATCGTGGAAGTTCCGCCGGGCCCACCTGTATTATCAACCCTGGTTGCAGAGATCTATGGCCCTGACTATAACGAACAGATAAAAATTGCACGGCAGGTAAAAACCTTACTCGTTAAAACAACGGATGTGGTGGATGCAGACTGGATGGTTGAAGCTGATCAACCTGAGTTCCATATTGCGGTAGATAAAGAGAAAGCCATGCGCTATGGTGTTGCCCCTGCTCAGGTAACTGCAACCGCTAATGCGGCATTATCGGGAATGAGTGTTGGAAATGTATATCAACCTACATCCTTTAATCAAACAGCCATTAGACTGCAATTAACTGATGCCGATAAATCGAATATGGATGCTGTACTTGACCTGAAAATTATGGGCATGCAGGGGAATGCTGTCAGTATCAGAGACCTGGTAACCGTCACCAAACAGATCAAACAGAAAAGCATCTATCGTAAAAATCAGAAAGAAGTGGTCTATGTAGTAGCTGATATGGCAGGCAAATTAGAAAGTCCTTCTTATGCGATCGCACATGTATCAGATAGTTTGAAGACCATACAGACACCCAAAGGCTTTTCACTGAAAGAAGAATATACACATCAACCCGAGATGGAAGATAATTATTCGCTGAAATGGGATGGCGAATGGCAGATCACATTTGAAGTGTTCAGAGATCTGGGAATTGCTTTTGCGGTGGTGATCTTAATGATCTATATCCTGATCGTTGGATGGTTCCAAAATTTTACAGTGCCATTGGTAATGCTTGCTGCCATTCCTTTATCGTTGGTAGGTATCATATTAGGACATTGGATGCTACACGCATATTTCACAGCAACATCGATGATCGGCTTTATCGCACTGGCCGGTGTGATGGTTCGAAACTCGGTCTTATTAATTGACTTTATCAATATACGCTTAAGAGAAAATATTCCGCTTAAACAAGCCATCATCGAAGCAGGTGCTGTAAGAACAACACCCATTTTATTAACAGCCGGAGCAGTAGCATTAGGTGCCGTGATCATCTTATTTGATCCGATATTTCAGGGGCTTGCTATTTCATTAATGGGAGGAACCATCACATCCACATTCCTCACATTATTGGTCGTGCCTTTATTGTATTATAAAATGATGCGTAAAAAATATCCCAATCAAAAATAAAAATTCCGTCTATGAAATTTTTTATTGTAACCTGTTTAAAAGAATATCAGGATGACGTTTGTAAAATATTCAAAGAAGCAAAGATCAATGTATTCAGTGCAACAGATGTGATCGGCTTTAAAGACAATCAATCTTTGAATCTTTTGGAAGCCTGGTTTGCCAGTGGTGATGAAAAATTCGATTCGCTTTTTGTCTTCAGTTTTACAGCTGATGAGAATGCCGACCTGGCCATGGAACTGATCATAAAATATAATGAAGAAAGCGGAACAAATTTCCCGGTAAGGGCATTTATTGTTCCGGTTGAAAAAGCAAGTTATTAATCTATAAACTATTACATCATGAGAGAAAGAATTGTTCGTGCCGTTGCCGGAACATTTGTATTAACGAGTATCCTATTGGCCCATTTTGTCAATATCAACTGGCTTTGGCTTGGCATTTTTGTGGGAGTTAATTTGTTGCAATCATCTTTTACAAAGTTTTGCCCACTGGAAAAGATACTGGATGCATTTGGTGTTGAATAAGCCCTCTCGATGAAATGGCAGAAGGAAAATTAGATGTATTGTGACATTAATCACCATATTCTCCTTTCGCAAAAATTAGTTTTACTTTCTAAAACAAATCATTGCTTACTTAAAAACAAACCAAATGAAAAAAAACATGGGCATTGCAGACAGAGTTATCAGGATTTTAATTGCTGTTGTAATCGCAGTACTTTATTTTACAAAGACCGAACCTGTTACTGGCACACTTGGAATGATATTATTAGTAATCGGTGCGGTATTTCTTTTGACCAGCGTTATCAGTTTCTGCCCGCTCTATACTTTGCTCGGTATTAAAACTTGCAAAACTAAATAAGCGTTTGTTTGCATACAACTAACAAAACAGGCCTTTAATAGGTCTGTTATTATTTTCATTTGCCCCTAAAATTATTATTAGCGACTGATGAATTGAGAATAAGTGTGCAAAGCAACTTAGTTTCTATGAAAAAATAAGCTTGTATAAAAAAATGAAAACTGATTTATTGGGGTATTAATTAATTTTGTTATCATGTTACAACCAATTCACAAACTTTTCTCGCAATTAGAACCTGCTTTATTGGAACAAATAGAAAAAGAGGGGACTATTAATGAAATTCCGGCTGGAGAAATATTAATGCGTACTGGACAATATGTAAAAAGTACAATGCTGGTTTTAGAAGGCATGGTTAAAATTTTCAGAGAGAACGAAGAAGGAAATGAATTTTTAATGTACTACTTACAACCTGGTGATGCCTGCGCAATTTCATTGGTTTGTGCTTCTAAAATGGAAGCAAGCAGAGTAATGGCTAAGGCAATGGAGGATACTACCGTGCTAATGATACCTATTAAATTAATGGACGAATGGATGAGTAAATACAAGAGCTGGTATTATTTTGTACTGGAAACTTACCGCAACCGTTTTGAAGAATTACTGGTATTAATCGATCAGGTAGCATTCAGGAATATGGATGAACGATTATTATTTTACTTACAAAGGCATACCGAAGTTAATCAAACGAAGACAATAGATCTTTCCCATCAACAAATTGCGGATGAATTAAATTCTTCCAGAGAAGTTATTTCAAGATTATTAAAGAAAATGGAACAGAGAAATATTGTTACCATGCATAGAAATTCAATTGAATTAAAAGATACAAAACTTACAAAATAATTTTCAGTGTAACATTTATCACTAGAATTTTCATTTTTAGTTCTGAATATTTGTTTTAAATATTATCATTATGGGATTATTAGATTTATTATTCGGTGGAAGCAAGAAAGCTGCTTATATAAAAGAATTGTACGCAAACGGAGCCGTGATCATTGATGTGAGAACCCCGGATGAATTTCGTTCAGGGCATATAAAGAGTTCTATCAATGTCCCTTTGCAAACTCTTTCACAAAAAATCACAACACTTAAACAAAAGAAGAAACCTATTATTGCAGTTTGTCAAAGTGGCGGAAGAAGTAGTATGGCAGTAACTGCTTTAAAGAATGCCGGCATCGAAGCTTATAATGGTGGCGGTTGGAGTAGTTTAGAAAATAAATTAACATAGCAGTTGAACGTGGGTTTCTTTAAAAATCAGCCCTGAACATATATTATGTTCAGGGCTTTTTTAATACTATCATAAGTATTATCAATAAGTGATAGTTGTCACAATAAAAAACGTCACATAACAACAACTTTGTGCTTTGTATTTATAACTAATTAAAAAACAAAATGAAATACATAATTGTAGGAGCAGTAGCGGGCGGTGCCAGTACGGCGGCAAGATTAAGAAGAATGGATGAACACGCAGAGATCATTATTTTCGAAAAAGGAGAATATATTTCTTATGCCAATTGCGGACTTCCCTATTATATTGGCAATGTGATCAAAGACAGAAATAAATTATTCGTACAAACAGCAGCATCCTTTCATCAAAGATTCAATATTGATGTAAGGGTGCAGACTGAAGTAACCGCTATTGACCCTGCGGCAAAAACGATCACGGCAAAAAATCAAATCACTGGTGAAGTGTATGAAGAAAGTTATGATAAATTAGTTTTATCGCCCGGTGCAGAACCCATTCGTCCGCCATTGCCGGGTATTACCAACGAAGGGATCTTTACATTGAGAAATGTAAACGATACGGATTATATCAAGAGTTATGTGCAGCAAAAGAATATCAAAAAAGCTGTTGTAATTGGTGCCGGTTTCATTGGTTTGGAAATGGCTGAAAGTTTGCATGGACTCGGTTTGCATGTAAGCATCATTGAAATGGGCAATCAGATCCTGGCTCCGGTTGATTTTCCGATTGCTGCCATTGTACAGCAACATATCCGTTCTAAAAATGTGGACCTCCGTTTAAATTCAGCCGTTACAAGTTTCACGAAAGAAGCAGAACAATTAAAAGTTCATTTAAAATCGGGTGATGTGATTGATGCTGATGTTGTTATTCTTTCGATCGGTGTTAAACCCGATACTAGATTAGCCACTGCAGCCGGATTAAAGATCGGCGATGCAAAAGGGATCTGGGTGAATGAATATTTACAAACTTCTGATCCTGATATCTATGCAGTAGGTGATGCGATCGAATTCAAGAATCCCATCACGCAACAATCCATGATCACTTATCTCGCAGGGCCTGCCAATAAACAGGGAAGGATCTGTGCCAATAATATGGTGCTGGGAAATGTTCAAAAATACAACGGCGCGATCAATACCGCGATCGTAAAAGTGTTTGATATGACCGTTGCAACAGCAGGTACTGCTTCCAAACATTTAACAACAGCAAATATTAAACATATTGTTTCCACAACACATAACGGCTCGCATGCAGGTTATTATCCCGGTGCGAAGCAAATGAGTATACAGATCGCATTCTCTCCGGAAGACGGTCGTTTATTCAGTGCGCAGATCGCAGGCTTCGATGGCGTAGACAAAAGGATAGATGTGCTTTCTTCTGCTATTAAAAGGAATAGTAGTATTTATGAATTGGTGGAATTTGAGCATGCGTATGCGCCTCCTTATTCTTCTGCCAAAGACCCTATTAACATGGCCGGATTTGTTGCGGAAAACATTTTATTGAAAAGGCTGCACGTATTTTACTGGAATGAATTAGACAAAATACCGAAAGATGGACTGTTGATCGATGTAAGAAGAGTAGATGAATTTGAAAAAGGTAAAATAGAAGGAGCAATTAATATTCCTGTTGACGAGATCAGGGAAAGATTACCCGAAATACCCAAAGACAAACAAATCTACATTTATTGTGAAGCAGGCTTAAGAGGCTACCTGGCACAAAGGATCTTACTTCAAAACGGATTTGATCAGGTATCTAATTTATCGGGCGGTTATTTTTCATGGAAGCATTGTATGGCTGAAAATAAACCGTTGTAGCAAAGTCCATTTTATGAGACTCGTTAAACAACAAATGTACTTGATTGTAATAATACAAACCCAAAAACTCATTTTAAAGCCCATTAAGGCAGTTTTATTAGATTTAAATACAAATCCCTTACTTCAAGTTTTGGAGAAAATTTCTTCGAACCAAAATTCGGTTAACCGCTTTTTTTAAAAATGGATTGTTCCCAAATTTTACATAAACCTCTCAAAAAGCCATTTTGAGGCTATATTTTGATGCCCAATTACACATAGCCCCACCCTTTTACCGATTCGCATTGTTGTTTTATGATTTAGTTGATTAATTATTTGAATATTAAATACATTTACTTATAAATTTAATCTTCACTAAGATTTGGATGATACCATTCTGCTAAGAGATATTATTTTAAAAAATATCATTTACCCAAGTGAATAATACCAGTTTTGATTATCCCTGATCTTATTGAAAAGAATTAAATCCCGATGCCAAACCAAAACCCTGAACAAATTGCACGCGATAACATAGACAAGCAATTGCTTGCCTGCGGCTGGGTTATTCAGGATAAAGCCAAAATAAATTTGCAGGCAGCCTTGGGAGTTGCTGTTCGCGAATACCAAACCGATATTGATCCGGCAGATTATGTCGCCATACAACTTTTTAAATCCAATAAAGAAATTCCAGAAATTTTGGAGATACTGGAGATTTCTAAATCAACTTTCTACAGGTATATTTTATAATTACTCAGCCTTAAATAGTAATTTATAATTCTGGAAATTTTAAGAAAATCATACGCTGAAAATTTTCCCAAATAAACGTTCGATGTTGAGTTTATGGGACTTTGATTAATGAAACGTTTTTTTGGGAAAAGGTAGAGTATTTACAGAGGTAATTTTTCCTAAAAATAGGCTGTTCCAAAAAAAGTCTCCCAAAACGAAGGTTTAATTGGGAAAAATGCTCAGTTATGATTTTAAATTATTTTTCCATTTTCCAATAGTAATGAAAAGTAAATTCAGCCAGCTCCATAAGCTTTTTTATGATGCGTGTTACCAATTAAAAAGAAAGAAGAAAAATTAAATGAGTAAATGATTAGAAATAGTTGAATTTATTTTGTAGGTTCATATTGTAGTACAAACAGCTACAAAGTTTTAAGGTTCATGATATTTGAAAATATTCTTTTTCCTCTGTGCTTTCTACTCTCATATTAAGCAAAGTCTGGAAAAAATATCTTCTTTATTTTAAGTTACAAGTTATCGGTACAGACATTTTGTGTTTTGTTGATGCATGAATTTACCTCAACCAGAAAAACAGTTGTTGATAAAATAATATTCATGAATAATAAATAATAAGCACAATCTCATATTAAGCAATACTTCAAACCTAACAAATGAAAAAAAATCTACTTAGTATAATGCTGTTGTTGTTGGCATTTGCTGCAAATGCAGGTAATTATTATTGGGTTGGCGGAACAGGTAATTGGTCTGATGTTACTAATCACTGGGCTACAAGTTCTGGTGGTGCTACATTTCAAAGTATCATACCGAGTCCTTCAGACAATGTATTTTTTGATGCTAATTCATTCACTAGTACAGGACTAACTGTAACGTTGGATATTTCAGGTCCAACCTGCAATAATATGACTTGGACCGGGGTTGCGAATAGCCCAACTTTCAATGGCAATAGCAAGACATTAAACATATATGGTTCTTTGGTTTTAGTATCGGGCATGACGGTAACAACGAGTTCGTTGAACATCAATTTTGATGCAACTGCAACAGGTCAGACCATTACTTCGGGAGGCAAAACAATAAATACTGTAACTTTAAATGGTGTAGGTGGTGGATGTGCAAGCACCGGTCAAATTGACCACCCCTGAGATGATTTAGCAGACCGATGCAATCCGATTCAAATTGACCACCTCCGTCCGGTGCAAATTGACCACCTAAGAAGAAAATAGAGTTCATGTTGTTA
>Ga0316229_1000428_pt1 | contig 57719 bp, 86 predicted proteins | sample TBH18023metaG_FD_206011 | JGI IMG/M metagenome (GOLD analysis project Ga0316229, IMG submission 206011) | Freshwater microbial communities from Trout Bog Lake, Wisconsin, USA - TBH18023 | ecosystem: Environmental > Aquatic > Freshwater > Lake > Hypolimnion/Profundal zone | place: USA: Wisconsin... | reverse complement strand
TAATTGAAATGCGTGAAGATTTATGCACCCAAAAACGAGTTAGTAGGTCAAGAGTTACCTACGATATTAACTATGACCAAGAAGTTATTTATACCCAAGAAGGTTGGAATGATGGTCAAAATACAGTTTGGGACAATGAAATAGGCATTGTTTTGGTAGATGCTTTATCTAAACATAAAAAGGTACAAGAGAAATGAACGCTAAAGAACTGGCTGAAGATTTAGAAGGCGCTAAGTTAGTAATTTTAAGACTACAAGCTGAAATAGAGGCGTTGAAAGCAGAAAAAATTAGGGCTTATGACAATGGATATGAAGATGGTAGAAAGCCTAATACAAATAAGGCACAAGAGAAATGAGCCAATCAATCATTCCTACCCACACTCTTGACCGCAGTGTAATCAAGTGGGAGGATCACTTAATGGATCTCACTCCCGTTGAGAATCACAAAGGCATGTGGTTCAAGCGGGAGGACTACTTCAATACGCTCGGTTACGGTGGACCGAACGGGAGTAAGTTGCGCCAGTTAATTTATTACATGACAAAGAACCGAAAAGGTAAGACGCACGTACTCACTGGTGCGTCAATTCAAAGTCCGCAACTTTCAATGTCCGCTATTGTGGGCGCGCACCTTGGTTTACCTTCCCGCATGGTTGTGTACTCAAAGCCTGACACTGTATTGCGCCATGACAACCCGCGTATTGCTAGGGGGTTCGGTACGCAGTTTGAGTATGCCGCAGCACCGTACAACCCAGTGTTACAGCGCATGGTAGGTGACCTTACCCGCTCTGACTCCCTAGTAGTTAACTATGGCATTACCGTTGACCATAGAGAACACCCTGAAGACTTGATGGGCTTTCATGACGTCGGGGCTAATCAGACGAGGAACATTCCGGATGAGGTCAAGACTTTAATTGTACCCGCTGGTTCATGCAATTCACTCTGCAGTATACTCCTTGGGCTTTCAAGAGATGCGCACAACATTGAAACATTATTTACCGTCGGTATTGGACCCAGTAAAGCCCAATGGATTCGGGAACGCGCAGAGATTATGGGTATCAATCTTGACGCATTGCCGTTCAGGTGGAAGCATCATTCCTTGCATGACACGGGCTACTCAAAATATACTGATAAATTTAATGGTGAATCTTATGACGGAATCAAGTTTCATCCCACGTACGAGGCAAAAGTTTGGCGATATTTAACTCAACAAGGGATGGACTTTGATGACAGCGCACTTTTTTGGATTATAGGGTCGGAGCCGAAGTTAAGCGTAATTACGCCTCATTTTACGCATCCTTTTTCTAACTAAGGGTTTTCACTCAAAAATAATTGTTGCCTTTTATAAATTTCTATGCTATAGTTTTTTACATAGCTTCACAGGATAGTAAATTAATAACCCAAATAAAGGAAATACAAATGAACGCAGAACGTAGAAAACAAATCCAGTCTTTAATTGCTCAAGTTGAAGACTTACAATCTGAAATCAATGGTATACTCGAGGCTGAACAAGAATCTTTTGACAACATGCCAGAAGGTTTGCAATCTTCTGAGCGCGGTGAAAAAGCAGAAGAAGCAATTCAGCAGTTAGAAGAAGCAGCAGGTTATTGTGATGAAGTTGTCAATGGCTTGCATGGTGCAGTAGAAGTTTAATAATCTAAATAAAGGAAATACAAATGACTTCACGTTTATTCCACATTGGTCCTGAAATTGAAAATCCAGCTGCTTATGGAGAGGCAATTTCTAGAAATATTATTACCAACGCTAAAAAGACTTTCAGCCGTAATTATCCTGACTATGCTGAAATTGAAGCGTTCCTGTCTCAAGGTTATGAGATTGACGCTCATGAGCGTAAGATTTATAAAGACGGCTTTGTTGGTTCAGTTGCCTCTGCGTATGACACATACGGTAAATTAACCGAGAAGCAAGTAGCAGCAGTTCGTAAGTGCATCATCCAGCGCGATGCCCGCAAGGCAGAGTGGGCTGATAAACAGGCAGCTATCGACGCTGCTCGTGAATATGTCGGCATCATCGGTGATAAAATTGTTTTAACTTTGGTCTTGAAGAAAGTAATCAACATTGATACTAACTTCGGTCCAATCGGTATCTTTATTTTTGAAGATGCCAACAAAAACGTAATCATCTACAAAGGTGGTTGCGATGCAGTATGGAACCTTGCAGAGGGTGAAACAGTAACTCTCAAGGCGACAGTGAAGGAGCATGGTACTCGTAATGGTGTAAAACAAACTTTGATTCAACGACCAAAAGCAGTTTAATAAACTTAATAAAGGAAATACAAATGAACTCTATCTCTACTAAATTAGTTAATCAAGCACTCAGCCAATCTGCTCAGATGCAGGATCTTGACCGCCTTGGCTTATTGCAGGCTCAGGCAGCTGAACTCAATGAGCAGATTGAGCAGCTCAAAGACGTATTCAAGAACGCTGGTGAGGGCACTTATGAGGGTGACCTTTATAAAGCTACGGTGACCCTGTCTCAGCGTTCTACGTATGATTATAAACAGATGGTTGCTGACCTCGGTATTACTATTGAGCAATTGCAAAAGTATTACAAGTCCACTGCTTCAATCGCCATTCGTGTAACCGCTAGATAAGAAAGGATGCCCCTTCGGGGGCACATTATGAAATACGCAGGTCAAGGTAAAAAAGAATACATCGTAATCAAGTTTGATGACTATCTCAATGACTGGAGAGCCTTTACAAAGCCAGTTACTATTAATCAGGCGGCTTGGATCATTCGTGACGCGCCCGCCCTCAAGTTGGACGTAGTGCGCATCAAAAGTTGGAACGGAGAAATCCCCGCGTGAAATTAATCTTTACACTTTTATTTTTTCCAGCTATACTTTGGTTTTACGCAGTCGTATTTATCAGCATCCCGTCTTACGTTTTATTTTTGATAACTAAATAAAGGAAATAACAATGGCTAAAGCATCTAACTTTTTAATGTCTATGTATTGCGGTGATACGTTGCTAGACGTGTACGGCTACGTTGACAAAGATGAACCCAGCGTAGGTCACGTAGGCGGAATTGATATTGAGGACGTCTGCATCGCTGACACAGAAATCAGCGTATGGGAAATGATTCATGCGCTTAACTTTGATAAATTTGATAAACAAGCTCAAGAATCTTGGAGGGGATAAGCATGAAGAAAATTACATTTGAAAGACTCGCGGACTTTAAGAACTATATTCTTAAGCCGCACCCCATGCAACACCGCATTGATGAGTTCCGCTCTATTCCTTCGTTGTATAGATTGCAGGTAGCAGATTTTAAGATCAAGCTAGAAGGCGAATATGATCCTGACGTTGATGACCTAGAGGAATATGAAGAACCCGTATCAAAAGTAGAAGAGGAAGTAGAACCAGACCGCGACTTAATCATGGAGAAAATATATGACAAACTATAAATGGGAATGGATTGGCGTCATCATCCTCGGCATAATACTAGGTTGCATGTTCGGCTGGGGGTTTTGATGCGAAACAAATATCTTGACCTGCCGAGTAAGTGGCAGGTGATTGGCGCGATTTGCATAGGTATTGTGGGCTTGAGTTTTATTTACGTTGTGTTTAAAATTACTATAGGAATAATATTATGTCTGATAAGTCTATTATGAATTGGGAACAGTCTTATGACGATTGGGTCAAGCTACTTGAACGAGCCAATGCAAAAGATATGCTCAATGACCCAAAAGCCTGTTTTGATGAAGGATGGCGTCAAGCAGCTATGATCGCCGCTTCAATCGTGCAACACAATCAACACGCAACACCACTTGAAATTGCAGTATTTATTGAGCGAAAATTATTAAAATGAACTATCAAAAAATTTACACTTTGTTAATTGATAATGCCAAACTACGTGATTCAATTGACGGATATAAAGAACGTCATCACATAATTCCTAAATCTTTAGGCGGTTCTAATGATAATTCCAATTTAGTTGATTTAACAGCTAGAGAACATTTTATTGCTCATTATTTGTTAGCAAAGATTCATGGAGGATTAGCATGGAGAGCTGTTATTTGCATGAAAGGTTCAAATAACGCTTATGTTAATTCTCGTTTATATCAAGTGGCTAGAATAAAATTTTCAGAAGCTCAAACAGGTAGTAAACATCCAATGTTTGGTAAAAAGAATCCCAAACGCTCGGAAATGAATAAATTAACAACTGGTGACAGACATCCGATGTATGGTAAAAAACATTCTGAAGAAACTTTAATTAAATTTCGTTTTCCAAAATCTGAGCAACATAAACAGCGTTTATCAAAATCAAGAAAAGGAAAATACGCAGGTGAGAATCATCCTATGTATGGGCGTAAATATAAAGTCCAAGAAGTTGTTAAACAATTTGCATTTAATTATCAATACAATTTAGGAGAATTACATGTCAGAACAATCTGATTTCCAGAAATCATTCTTTGCTAAAGGTACTGGAGGAACGCTTTTTACGCAACGCGAGTTTGATGACGCACTAGCCGAGGCAAAAGCTGAACTCATCGTTCATGCAATTGAAGCTACAAAATACGCCGTAGTTATTGAGCGTGAAGAGTGCGCAAAGATTTGTGATAAGTGGTCTATTGACCTCATGGACGGTAACTTCAACACTGTTGCTGAGGAGATCCGTAACCGCATTCCTAGCCAACATATCTAGGAGCAGCTATGAAGCTAAAACCAGAATCAATTCGTAGGCGTATGGACTTTAATGATTTAATGGATAAATACGCGCTACGAATTCAATTGAAGGTGGACCAGAAATTTGAAGACAGGAATCCAGAAGAAATACCGATTGCCGCATGGGTTTATGTTTTTAGTGATAGGGACGTGGAGAACTTTATGGATCATATTGTAGAGTTTACTTACGATGAAACTTTCAAAATGATAAAGAGAAACGTAGAGGCATTATGAAGAACTTTTTATTTATGATAATCTTTTTTACGATTGGTTATCTCTCAGGTAATTCAAGCTGCTACGCTCAGAACAATGTTCAAGGAGCGATGCAGTATCTGAATCAGTTCGGTCAGAGCGTGGGTTCAGTTATGCCTATCGGTAACTCTCAGGTCGTTCTGAACCAGTATGGGCAACCCGTTGGATTTATTATTCCCAGCGTGCCTATGCCTGCTCCGTTACCTATGCCTACCGCTTTACCCACTTTACCTTTAATGCCAGTTCTGGGGGTGGCTAAATGATACAACCAATTAAACCTGTATCGCCTGTTTACCCGACTCACAATAAGCAGCCGCCAAAGGATAGAAAATGACTGATTATAGATTACCTGAGAACCGTCTTGAATACTTCAAAGCGTTGTACACTATGAACCTTGAATACAAAGCACATCCAGGATTAGTTTATCTCTACATGCCTGCGCTCAAAAAGTATTATGGCTGGACGGATGAGCAGGCTCTCTGGTTTGCTACGCTTAATGGGCACACTCAAAACCCAATCACTAGTTTAAAGATTCTAGAGTTTATTCCTGCAATTCCTGAGAGTAATGAAGAATGGAAAAAAGCACATATTAAGTTCAATGATGACTGGGCTACTCTATCTTTTGATTCTGACCGTAATAAACAGAAAAAAGACACTCTAAAAGGTCTCTACTCATATGCCCAACTCGTCAAAGAGCATGGTTCTCAAGTCAAGCTCTGGAGCGATGCTAACTATGACTCGCTATGGGCTAAGGCTAATAGCATTGTTAGCTTTGGGCGACTTTCTACTTTCTCTTACCTTGAGTATGTAAAAATTAACGGGTTCGGGGCAGACTGCACTACGTTGATGTTTAATGACTTTGACGGCTCGCGCTCTCATCGTAACGGTATGTTGTTTTTGCTAGGAATGGATAATTATGTGTTTGACAAGCGTCAACCTAATTCACATTCAGGAAAATATGATGATTTTGAAGATATGTGTAAAGGGTTAGAAGCTAGAGCCAGTGAAGTTATTAGAGTGATGAAGCCTAATCCTGACCTCGGTCGGTTTACTTTTGAGTCATGCCTATGCCAATTCAAAAATGGATTCTTTAGCCGTCGGTATCCAGGAGTATATGCAGATCTTGGATTTCAAAGAATAGAATGGTATGATAAAAGAAATCTGAGTCAATATACTGAACCTTTTAAAGAAATAAGGGCAAATTATTTACCTGAATGGTTGAGAGAAGAGTGTGAAAAAGATAGAATACCGTTTAAAATAAAGGCTGAGATGTTTGCTAAAACTGGCGTGCCATTCCGCGCTGAACATATACTGGAAAACAAATGAAATCAAATAAAAAGAATATCAGTCAACAGTCATTAGAAGCCTTAGTGATTGCCCTCATGCAATGTAAAGATGAAGATGGGATTCTATTGAATATTAACCCCGCGACAGCTTTTCAAGATTGGCTCTTAAATAAATATCCTGAAACAATACGTAACATGTGGAAAAGACAACACGCATTTGAAGTGCCCGCAAAATATTGAGCTATAATTTCAACTCAATAACCGAATAAAGGAAACACATGAACGTAATTCTATCACTCCGCGGAACTTCAGGCTCAGGTAAGACCACTGTAGCCCGTAAGTTTTTGACAGATTACCCCTGCTCAGCAATAATAGACCCCAACGGTAAAAAGAAACATTGGGGGTATCATGTTGATTTGTCAAGTCAAGGAATTACTCAGCCGCTTTATGTGATTGGTAGTTATGAAAACACTTGCGGAGGTACAGATGGTATCAGTACTCAAGAGGAAATTGCAGAACGAGCCTTGGCTGCTCATCCTAGGGGTCATGTTCTGCTTGAAGGTTTGTTACTCTCAAAAGTGGGTCCAGGAGCAATCACAACACAGATGCTTAAACCAACGGGTTCATACGTCGCGGCTATCCTCGATACGCCCCTCGCAACTTGCCTACAGAGAGTGCAAGCGCGTAGAGATGCCCGTGGGGAAACAAAGCCGTTCAATCCAGCGAATACTGTAAGCGCACATAAATCTACTTATGACGCTTGCGTTAATTTGCATAATGCAGGTGGAGTAAAAATTATTACAATAGATCACACCGATGCCTTTAATGACACTCTAGAAGTTATCAGAAAGGCAGAGAATGGCACTCTTTAATGAATTGGTTGAGTTTGTTAATGAACGAGAACAAATACGCCTAAACAAGGAGAAATCATTTCTACCGCCATATACGCTTGATCCAATACTCGCTAAGTATCGGTTCTGTAATGTGCGTCGTAGGGATGACAGGGTAAGTAAGTGGCTCCTAACTTATTACTATAAGAATGTTCAAGGTGACGTATGGTTCCGCGCCCTGTTAGCTCGTTTGATTAATTGGCCACCGACCCTGCTTTACCTTATGGATAACCTCGTGATTCCCCGCCGCGCTGAGGAGTTTAATCCTTACTTGTTTATTGAGGCGATGAAGCATCTAGAATCCAAAGGTGAAAAGGTATATAGCTCTGCTTATATTGTTTACCCAACGATGGTCAAAGGTAACACAAAGTCTGTAAACCTCGCGGAGTATATTATTGCGCCAATCATCAAGATTGCACCGCAGATTCGTGGGGCGATTGCTTCTGGTTCAATCAAGCATACTACTAATGCGTTAGCTACTTCATTCGGTATTCAAACCTTTATAGCTGGGCAAGTGAGTTCAGATTTAACGTACATACGCGGGCAGCTTGACAATGCTATAGATTTATATTCATGGGCACCGATGGGTCCAGGCAGTCAGCGTGGGTTGAATAGGTTGCATGAACGCACTATTAGTAAAAAGTTTACTGAGGAAAGATTCAATCAGGAATTAACAGAGATCCGTTCAATCTTGATTGATTCAAATAATAAATTAAAAGATTTAACCCTGCATGATTGTCAAAACATCATGTGTGAGTTTGATAAGTATCAAAGAGTAGTAAAAGGAGAGGGTAAGCCTCGTCAGAATTACAAACCAACAACAGAATTTTAATAAAGGAAATAACATGGAAATACGTTCTATCAACGTAAATGAATTATTTACTGATATGCTCTGGCGTTTTAAAACCTCAGGTGTAAAGGTTCAAACTCGTAATGGTCCTGCTTTGCGTATTGATGAACCAGTGCTGACTACAATCATCGAGCCGACTGAGCGCGTATTGTTCTTTGCTGAACGAGACGCGAATCCAATCTTTCACTTAATGGAATCAATCTGGATGCTCGCGGGACGTGATGACGTAGAGTTCCTGAAGCAGTTTAATTCTACCATTGGTCAATTCAGCGATGACGGCGTAAGATTCAACGCGGCGTACGGACACAGGATGCGTAAGCACTTTGGATTTGACCAACTCAAAGAGGTTATCAAGCACCTCAAGACTGATTCTAATTCCCGTCAGGCGGTTATTCAACTCTGGGATGCATCTGACTTCAACAAAAGCACAAAGGATAAAGCCTGTAATACGCAGTTAGTATTTGCTGTTGTGAACGGATGTGTTGATTTGACAATCTTCAACAGGAGTAATGATTTCTGGTGGGGATACTGCGGGGCGAATCCAGTTCACTTCTCTATGATTCAAGAGTTTGTAGCGATTGCGCTTGAGCTGCCAGTCGGTCAATACTTTACGGTGAGTAACAATCTGCATCTATATATTGAACTCTACAACGCTCAGCCGTATGTAGAAAATCCGCCGAGCAGTGAAGTATTTGATGCGTATTCAAACGGAGTAGTCAAGCCTAGTGTTTTGTATCAAGGTGATTGGGAACTATTCCTAACTGAGTGCGAGGCATTCTGCAATGACCCATTCAAGAAAAGTGGATTCGTTAATCCCTTCTTTGAGTTTGTAGCGCAGCCAATGGCTATGGTCGCATATGAGCGTAAGCATAAGATTAGCGATGGCTCATATTGGGCAGATAAGATTTCAGCCTCTGACTGGAAGTTAGCTACTCAGATTTATATTATGAACAGAGAGAAGAAAAATGCTAGCTAAGACTCATTCAGAATGGATTGATAGTTTAGAAGATATTCGTAAAACTTATAAGGAAATCATGAGCGCAAATAATAAGCAGGTAGGTGGTAAGCATTATAAAGTTGACGGGGAGCAGCACTGGGATAGAATCTATCGTCTATACGGTAGAGGTTATTTTGTAGGTTGCGCTACTAAGTATCTTGAGCGGTTTCACCTCAAGAACGGACGGGAAGACTTAGAGAAAGCAATTCACTTTATTGAAAAGCTAAAAGAGTTAGAGTATCCCGTGCAGGCTCTTGACGGCGGTCCAACAGAACGCTATGTAAACCAAGATTAATGGGGACTATTGTTTTTGATACTGAAGTTGCCCCAAACATGTTTCTATTAATGGGTAAGATTCTTGAGAGCGGAGAATACTTCGGTATCTGGGGAGATGATGAAGACGCTCGTGAGCGCGTCAAGTCTCTTTTCAAATCAAAAAATACATTCATTAGTTTTAATGGTTCAAAGTATGATATGCCCGTTATTAGTTATTTTATAGCGGGTAAATCAGAATTAGAATGTAAAAAGCTGGGAGATAGAATCATCGGGGATAACTTGATGCCTTGGGATGCTGAAAAGCAATTCAGGTTCAAGATCCCTATGATTGACCACATTGATTTGATTGAGGTCGCGCCCAGCTTTGTGAGCCTAAAGACTTACGGCGCACGTATGCACATGCCGCTCATTCAAGACCTGCCGTTTCATCATTCGCAGGAGATTGATGAGTCTGCCCGACCAATGGTTTGGGATTACTGCAAGAACGACTTAGATACTACAGAGACGCTTTATAACAAGCTGCAAGGGCAACTCCAGCTTAGAGTTGAAATTAGTAAGGAGTATGGTTTTGATGCTCGTTCTAAATCTGACTCTCAAGTAGCTGAGCAGATGTTTATCAAGCGGCTCAAGTTAAAGCGTTCAAATGCAAAAATTCCTGAGAGCGTGCGGTATATAGTTCCACATTTTATTAACTTTAAACGCGCTGACCTTATTGAATTAACAAGAAGGATGTCAGAGCACGTATATGAAGTTAAGCAGTCAACGGGGCACGTAGAGTTACCTGCCTTTCTGAAGGAAGACCTCGTAACGATAAACAATGGTATATATCAGATGGGCGTTGGAGGTCTTCATTCACAACACGATAGAAAGGTTTGCCATGTTACTGATGATGATTATCAAATTGTTGATTATGATGTTTCTAGTTATTATCCTAGCATTTTGCTTAATTGCAATCTCATACCTGTTAACACTGGTACAACCTTTATTGATGAGTATCGCAAAGTGTTCGAGAGACGATTAGAAGGTAAACGTCAAAAGAACATGGTAATTGCAGATTCATTGCGGATTGCATTGAACGGAACATTCGGTAAAACAGCTAGTAAGTATTCAGCACTGTATTCTCCCGACGTTATGATTAATATTACTCTGACGGGTCAGCTTACTCTTTTAAACTTAATTGAGACTTTAGAGGACAATGGTATTCAAGTTGTTTCAGCCAATACCGACGGAATCATGCTCAAGCATAGGCGTAACGAGGTCACAAAAGTTCACAACATTGTAAAAGAGTTTAGCGACTTGACTGGCTTTATATTTGAGGATACGCCGTATAGAGCTGTTGCACTCAAAGACGTAAATTCATATTTTGCGGTAAAACAAGACAGGTCATTAAAAGTAAAAGGGATATATGCGCCTTTAAGTTTAAATAAAAATCCAACTGCACAAGTAGCTTCAAAAGCATTTGGATTATGGTTGTCTAGAGGCGCTCCAATGATGGAAACTATAAAGAATTCATTATTTTTAGATTTTATTTCTGCTAGAAATGTAACTGGCGGAGGAGAACAAAATGGTAAATATTTAGGAAAAACGGTCAGATGGTACCAAACTAAAGACAAAAATTTTCAACCATTGAGATACAAGGAAAACGGTAATAAAGTTCCAAAAACTGACGGGGCTAGAGCCTGCATGAAAATAGAAGATCCTAATAAACATCCAGAAGATTTGGATTATGAATGGTATCTTTACGAATCAGTTATAATTGCTAACAACTGCGGTTGCGGTGAATGGCTTGACAAAGATTTATTAGAAAAAGCATTGTTGTCAAGGGGTATAAAATCAAAAAAGGCATCAAAATGAATCCGAATTGTTACGTTTACAAATTAGAAGACAAAATAAATGGAAAGTACTATATAGGTTCAAATTATAAGAAAAATTCAAATCCAAGCCATATAGGAACTTCTTATTTTACTTCTAGCAAAATTGTTAGGAATATGTTTAGAGAAAATCCAAATAGATTCACAATAAGTATTCTTTTCATAGGTTATCCTGATGAAGTGATAGAATTTGAAACTTTTACTCTGAAAAAGTTAAATGCTAGAAAAGATGAAAGATCTTACAATTGTCACAATAATGAAGGTGAATTGAACAGTAGAAAAATTGGAAAATTAACTCATGATAGCAAAATAGGAGTTCACGGTAGAAGTAAAGAAAAAATTCTTGAAGATTGTAAAAAAGCAGGTAAAGTGTCATGTGAATTAAGACATATGACTAAAGATTCTGATGGTAAAAGTATTTTTGCAAAGATGATCGGATCTGCTTCCCATTTAGAACGAGATGAACGCGGTAAAAGTATTAGAATGATCAAAGTGGGTAAAGCAACGATGGCAAAACTGCATTCAGAAAAGAATCTTGACGGTAAAAGTTTAATGGTTATGAGAAAATATACTTGTTCAGAATGCGGATATTCTCATATCGCAATGATGATTGGCAAACATCAAAAGAAAACTGGACATTCTGGTAAGGTTTTAAATAATGAGCTATAATTTCAACATAAACGAAATAACAGGAAAGGGAAAAATGCAAGATGAATTAAATCTAGAGCCAGAAGTAGTTTGGGTAGTGGACAACACCCAGCGTAAAACTATCAAGGATGCAGCACGCTTCGGAGAAATTGAACACGTCTTTACTGACGTTCAGTACGATGACCCCGTTGCTCATGCCCGCGAGGTTTTAAAAGATTTCCGAGAAGGTGATTATTTATGCATGATTGGAGATCCAAAGTTGTCAGCAGTGTGCGTCGGAGTATTGGCGCAAAACAATCCTGGGAATGAGATTAAGTTGTTGCAGTTTGACAGCCGAACCTTTCAGTATTTCCCAGTATATTTAAACTTTTAATAAAGGAAATAAACATGAGCTTTATGGATTCCCTCGTGAAGGGAAAGCAGGAACTACCTCCCCGAATTTGTATTTACGGAAATCATGGTATCGGTAAGAGCACAATCGCGGCTCAATTCCCCGCACCAATTTTTGTTAATACTGAGGACGGTATCGATTCATTGGATGTAACTTCATTCCCTCGTGCCTCTGAAATTGGCGACGTAGTAGGAGCTATCAAGACGTTGCTCAAAGAGGATCACAAGTTTAAAACACTAGTGATTGACTCTGTTGATTGGCTTGTTGAGCCGTTAATCTCTAAGAATGTTGAGTCATCGTATGACGCAAAAGACTTAGGATACGGTAAGAATCAAGTTTACGTAGCTGAAGAGTTCCGTGAGATTCTTCAGGGTCTTGATGCACTACGCCGCAAAAAGGGTATGAATATCGTCTTACTCGCGCATGCCTCAGTGGTTCGTTATGAGAACCCTTTGACTGAGCCGTATGACCGCTTTGTACCTAAGTTGCCTAACCGCTGCAATGCATTGTTGCAGGAGTGGTGCGACGTAGTAGCGTATGCTGGGTTCAAAGTGATTGTCAAAAAAGCAGACGTCGGCTTCAATAACACTGTAAACCGTGGAATCACTACTGGAGAGAGATTGTTGCATGTGACTGAAAGTCCAGCGTACATTGCAAAAAACCGTTATGCCTGTCCTGATTCTTTTGAGATGACCATTGAGGAAATCTCTAAAAATATACCTGTAGTATCTTAATAACCTAAAGGAGTAATAAATATGTCTAGTAAATTTGGATTTGATTTAAATGAGTATGAATCAGAAGAACGTAGCTACGAGCCATTACCAAAAGGTGAGTATGAACTCAAATGCACAGAAGCTGAAGAGAAAACAACTCAAAAGGGCGGAACTATGATTGCTGCAACTTTTGAAGTAGTCTCAGGTAAGTATGCTAACCGTAAAATTTGGAACAACTACAACATTCACAACGATTCAGAAAAAGCGCAACGCATCGGTCGTGAGCAGGTTTCAGCATGGGCACGTGCCTGCGGTAAGCCAAACGCTACCTCTGTTGATGAATTGCTTGAGCGTAGTTTTACGGCGGTTCTTGATATTGAAAAAGGCACAAATGGCTACTCTGACCGTAACCGTATTGTAGGCTACGTAGGTAAGGATTCAGCCCCAGCAGTAAAATCTAAAGCTAAAGAGCCATCATTATTAGACTTAGAAGATGACAATCTTTCAACAGCTAAGGTAAAACCAGAAGCAAAAGAAGGTAAAAAGAAAAATCCTTGGGATTAATATTTTACGGGGGCACACAGCTGAAGGTCGTAGTGCTTAAATAAGTATCCTAAATACTGCCCCACCTCTAATAACGCAATAAAGGAAATACATGGCAACTAAAAAACCAGCACCAATCTTGATTCCTGCAGCTGAGGATGAAATGATTGGGCAAATTTACGCAGCTATAAAGCAGCGTCAATCGCGCCCAATGAGGTTGTCTAGGCTCGGTGCGTCAGGCATCGGAGAGGAGTGCCTCAGGAAGATTTGGATGGATTGGCGTGGCTACGGCTCAGTTGAATTTGATGGTCGCATGTTACGTCTATTTGAGACTGGCCACTTGCAGGAAGACCGAATCGTTTCTGACCTCAAAGCTGCGGGGTACACAGTTTACGAAAAGGACTCAAACGGAGAGCAATTTACGTTTACGGACAAAACTGGGCATTTTGTAGTCAAACTAGACGGAGTTATAAAGGGTATACCTTCAGCTGAAAACACACCACACGTACTTGAAGCAAAGACGCATAACAAGAAGTCTTTTGATGAGTTGGAAAAGAAAGGCGTTGTCATTTCTAAGCCGATGCATTATTATCAAGTTCAGGCGGGAATGCTATTCAGTGGCATTGAACGAGGACTATATTTTGCCCTCGGGAAGGATAACGAGGCTATTTACGTTCGGCGTATCAAGCCAGACACGCACACTCAAAATGACATACTCAAACGAATTGACATATTAGTTAATGCAGAAATACGTCCAGCGCGTATTGGTGAGAGTGATGAGGCTTACCCCTGCCGATGGTGCGACTTTAAAGAGGCGTGCTTTGACAAGAAGCCGCCCCTCAAAAATTGTCGTACTTGCGAGTTCTCAAGACCAGTTGAAGAAGGTAAATGGTGGTGTGATCATAACGATTTTAATTTACCTATGGAACTGCAACTTGAAGGCTGTGAATCTTACGTTCAGAAAGGTAAATGATGGCTTATTTTAGTAGAAAAGAAGCATTAGATTATGCTATTGTTTATTGTGAGAAAATAGCTGAGGCTAAATTTCAAACTCCTACGGACTTTGTAGCAGTAGCGGAAATAATTTATGAATTTCTAAATAAAGATGGAGATATGAATGTCAAATGTACAATCAGAACATGAAGACAACGGATTTGATGCGTATTGGGAACAGTTCAATAACGTAGATGTCTTGAAGGCATTAGCAAAAGAGATCTGGGACGATGCATTCAAAGCAGGTGGAAAGAAGCCTTGGTTCAGTCTGACTAAGGAACAAATGAAGGCGATTAAGGAAATGGAGTTTGGTGAATAACATGGCAGATTTTTATTTAGGTATTGACCCAGGAACTTACGGCGCGTTAGCAGTGCTTGACAAAGGCGGCTCTATTGTTGACATATATGACATGCCGACTCTTGAGTATGTATCAGGCAAGTCCAAAAAGCAGCGTGTAAATCCGCAGGCAATTTGTGCTGAACTACGCTTGTTCAAAACTCAATCAGTAGAAGGTATGATTGAGCAGGTAAACGCGATGCCAGGACAAGGCGTAACGAGTATGTTTTCATTCGGTCGTGCACTCGGTATTTTAGAAGGTACATTGGCGGGTCTTGATATCCCCTATACCCTCGTCACACCGCAAGTGTGGAAAAAGGCTATGGGAGCAAATGCATCTAAAGACGGAGCAAGAGAGATGGCGATGCGACTCTGGCCATCAAAGTCTGAATTGTTCAAACGCAAAAAAGATGACGGAAGAGCTGAAGCCGCGCTACTAGCTCTTTATTTGCTCAGGACTAGGAATGGAAGATAAACTCAAAGACGCTCACACTGCAATCATGGCTAGCGGAGTTTGGATTTGTTTTGAAAAACAACCTACAATTAAAGAAGTAGATGAGGCGCGTAGGCTTTTGAATCAATTAACTGATGAACTGATAAAGGAGACTTTAAATGCTAACTCGGCAATTAATCCCTCGCAGGAATAAAAGCCCAATCGAAACTCGACGCAGACAGTCTAGGCACGAGGTTTTAGCGCGGTTTAATTTTTTGAGGAACACTATCTCGTTCGGTAGATATAAACCTTGCAGGTGGTGGGAACATAAACATTCAACTTATAGAAAATGGGAGTATAGAAATGGCAACTAAAAAGCAACCCGCAGTAAAAGTAGAAGCACCAAAGGTTGAAGAACCTAAAGAGGAAGTAGTGGAAGTTGTTAAGGCGGAAAAGCCTAAGCAGACTGAAGCTGAGATCCGTAAAGAGATTGAAGACTTAACTATGCAGGGTCGTGATGCACCAATGACTGACCAGATTTACGGTATAGTGAAACCAGTGCCAAAGGATCCAACAGATATTCTACCTGAACCTAATGGGTTACTGCAGGGAGTAACCGATCCTCTACAACGCTTTATCAATATGTACCAGCCTAGTGAATTTGTTATGAGGATTAATTTTAGAAAACATCTTTTACAAGTTTTAGAAGACTGGAAAGAAAATGGATCATCAGAAAGTTTATGATCATCTAATTCAAAAAGCTGTTTTACAAGAAATGCATTGCTATTAATGCATTGATAAACAGTATTTTTATTTGAAAGGAAATAACTATGGATTCAAATTTTGTTTGGACAGCAGCAGGAACTGACATTACAATCCGCTGGAAAATGAATGGCTGGATTCCGCCGTCAGAACTTCAAGAGTATAGAGACAAGTGGAAGTATTATCAAGAACTTCCACTCCGCTCGTTGGATGCCAACGCTAAGGAACAATACGAATTAGTTCTAAAGCGAGCTAAAGTAGCACGCATCAGATAATTATTGCCAATAGCCTTTAGCTTTTCCAGCTTCATAAGCTAGAGGTGCTCCAATAGCCAACCCCGTACCTATAACTTTTGCAGGTGGGTATGGGGTTAGGCTAGCGAGACCACCTAATCCACCTATAGTGTGCGCAACACCTGCAGCTGTACGACCTTCTGGAAAGTCTTTTGTAGCCTCATATAAATCATATCCTCCAGCTCCACCTGTAATTGGACCAGCTAACTTTCCACCAACCAATTTTGCACCGTTCCAGACTTTACCCATATTAGTGAGTTCATGCAGGGCGGCAGACTCTTGAAGTAGTCGCGCTTTGTCAGCTAGGCGCGCTGCCATTTCTTTATTGCGAGTTACTTCGGTAGGAGTGCTAGATTTTAATTGGTTTAGAGCATCTTCTAAAGATAAAAACTCAGATTTAGCCTGTTGATGCGCTTTTGTCGCTTGAGCTAATTTGTCTCGCGCTGCTTCGGCAATACTACGGTCAACTTTTTCTACACCGCGCGCTGAACTCGCATGAGTGGGTAGCATGATATTTGAGCGTTCGGGTACCATGGCATATCCAGGACCAATCTTAGCTTCTGCATTTTTGACCTGCTTCATAATGTCCCAGACACCTTCTTCATTTTTAGTAGTATCTATTGCGCGAGCAGCGTCAAAATCAGTTAATCCATATGACTTTCCATAGTTCTCAGTAGCAATTCCTCCGAGGGGCTTCACGACGTTTTTACCCTGAGCTGGGGGTAAGCCTTCATCCATTGCTACGAGCTTGCCTAAATCCGTTTTCTGAGTAGATGGAGTGTATATTCCATGTTTAGCTGCTTCAGCTTGAGCTAACTTCAATTCAGCTTCTGCATCTTTTAATACATTTGAAGCAGCTTGATGCTGTTGATGCGTGTCTAAAATATTATTAGCATGGCTTTGAGTTGAGCGTTCAAATGCATTATTAGCTACGTCAGCATTCACCTTAGCCGTATTAAGCGCAGAACCAGTAACTGGAGGTTTGATGACTTCTTCAGTCATAGGTTGATTAAACACCTTACCAGCACCCGCACCTGCTAATGCTGAACCAACGTCCCCTACATCAAAACTAGAAGGAGCAGAAGAAACCGTAACCGAACCTTCAGGAGCAGAACCCGCTTGACCTTGAGTGAGATTATATAATTCAGGATGAGCCTGCTGAAGAAATTGAGCACCCGCATCAGGTTGAGACTGAGTATGAGTTGAACCTTCTTGAGTTAAACTATATAACTCAGGGTGTTGCTGTTGCAACAATTGTGCTCCACTGTCAATTGAGTCAGCCATGATTAATCCTTATTGTTGCGGTTTGTACTTATAGTTATTACTAAGGTAACTATATGCGCTGGCATATTGCTCAGGTACTTTACGGAATGGAGATTCTTTTGAATTAAAGAATTCATTCAAATGAGTATTAGCATAATTCTCACCTTTTTCTCTTACCCAATCAGAATACGCATCTTTTACTGCTAATCCTTTAGAGTTTTCTAATTTACGTTGAGCAGCCCACTTGTCAATAAATTGAGGAATAGTATTCATATTCGTATTCAAGGCTTGCATTTGTTGATCTTCATAGTTTGTCAAGCGCGCACCGAATGCAGTCTGGCGATTCATTTTTAGGTTGTTAATCACCTGTTGAGACATGATCATAGCTGCCTCACTAGCTGCCGCTTTCTGCTCAGTATTCAAAGTTGAATTACGTACTATATTGTCAAACCCAGTTCTGAGATGCCCGATATCGCCTATGGTTACGCCTTCATCAGTTGCACTCATACCGATTTTTGCAAGTTTCTTGATGAATGAATCCTCATCACCTGCCTGCAGTACGCCAAATATTTGATTAGCATCTTTGCGAGTAGCTAAACCATGAAGGCGATCAAGCTGAGCATTAGAAGATATAAAGGCATCGGGTGTTTCACTGGTTAACGCGTCACGCATGGTGTTGTACTGCTTATTACCTGCAACGGCTTGTTCTTTCAATACGGCTTGTTGACCTGCAATACCTAAACCTGAAGATTCCGCGCCTGCCGTTGGTTTTTGTGCATTTTGAGGAGCTGAACCTTTTTGAAACAATAATGAAGGATCAATAGGCTTTCCGTTTTTATCAAGAATACCAAATTCAACATGAGGTCCAGTAGACTTACCAGTAGAACCTACAGTACCTACAGGTTGCCCTTGAGTTAGATCATCACCTGTTTTGACATTAACATCATTCAAATGCGCGTAATATGAGGTTGTTCCGTTAGGGTGCTCAATAATAACTCGATTACCATATCCGTCAGGTGATTTTTCAATTGATGATACTTTTCCTGGTAATACAGTCTGCACTGGAGAATTAAGAGGAGCAGCAAAATCAATACCATTATGTGACTCAATTTTAGAATTATCAAATGGATTTTTACGCTCTCCAAATGGGCTAGAGATTGTAGCTTTTTCAACGGGATAATTAAGTCCAAAACCTTGTTGGGCTGCAGGAGATTGAGCCGTAGAAGGTTGAGGCGTAGAAGGTTGAGTTACATTAGGCAATGCTCCTGGGAATTCAGCATTTAAACGAGCAGTGGCTACGTTAGCATTAGATGCCTCTGCTCCTGCTTTTGTTGCCTCATTTGTGAAGCCAATCATATTCTTTAAAATTTCACCACGAGCTGGAGATAAAGAAGCTACCAATGGGTATATAGCCTGCAACTTTGCAGATTGAGAAGCATCAATATTGCCTGAACTTAAAGTATTAGGCACTTCAGAGGGGGATACTCCTAGGGTTTGACCCATTAATCCAAGGGCTTTTGCATCATTCTGCATGGTGTATTTTTGACCAGCAATTTGAGCACGCATCATAGCTAGACTAGGGGCTATGTCTTTTTCATGCTCTATATCTTTACCCATAGCTCCCGCCGCATTACCTGCAGACTCAGCAAAAGAACCGCCGCGAGTAGGAGCTAAAAAACCTTGAGCTACATTAAACCAGTTTGTACCTCCACGGTTCTGCAGGGAATCTGCAACCTTGGTTAATGCATCAACATACGCCTGTTGAGCCTCTGGATCTGTACCGATTCCAGCCGGAGCAGCTGGTAATGCACCTATAGTTGCCATGATTTATCCTTAATAAGATTTTGACTGAGCGTATTCAGAAGACCTCAGACATGATGGGTGCCGCTTGGGCGTCAGCTTGTTGTTGAGCATAAGCTGCCGCTTGGGCGTCAGCTTGCTGTTGGGCTGCCGCTTGGGCATCAGATTGCTGTTGAGTATAAGCAGCCGTAGCAGGGTTACCAAATTGATCAACAGGTGTACCGCTTGAATCAACATAAGTCGGCATACCTGTACTTGGGTCTGTTCCTGATACGCTAACTCCAGTTGGAAGACCACTTCCACCGTTGCTCGTACTAGAACCACCGTTACCAATCCAGTTAGCTGCACTACTTAATCCGTTAGTTAAGGCGGAGTTGGCGGCAGTTAAACCACTTCCAACCAAGCCAGAAGTAGCAGGTGTCTGCCCATTAGTCGATGCAGGTGAACCAAACAATGTTTGACCCAAGCCCGTTCCAGCCAATGCCGAACCAATACCCGAAATCTGCGCGAGAGGAGAAGTATTGTAAGCACCAGGAATCGGACCAGTATAAGTTGAACTCGTAGCGGTAGGAATTGTAGCACCTTTGAGTAGGTTGGATTCTGCCGTGAGTTGAGTCATTGGATAATTCTGAGCATTTTGACCGATAGTCTGCTGCTGAGCACCAAGGGTAGACAGCGCGTTAACGTCACCTAGACCGAGGTTCTGAGTAGTTGTACCTAGGTTTTGAGCAGCTATACCTGTATTTAGAGCACCTTGTTGAGTTGCAGTTGCAAGATTACCCTGTAGCTGACCAGCATTAAGCTGATTTGCCATTTGAGTATTAGTTAGGTTACCTGCCGTTTGTCCTAATTGACCATAAAGAGCTGCTTGCTGCCCAGCCGCTGTAAGAGCATTTTGATAACCAGACTGTAATGCAGAAGCCTGCTGACCAGTAATACCTAAACCTGCATTAGAAAGGACTTCCCCGAGAGCCTGCTGTCCGCGTTTAGAACCGAATCCACCCGCGCCTACAATACCAGCGGTCGCTTGAGGAGCAAGGTTTTGAGCAATATTAGCTTGACCGAGATTACCGATAGAGTTAACAACGTCATTAGTATATGGAGACATATACTGTTGAACAGTTTGTGAAGTAGGAACAGCTGCCGCATTTAAATAAGGTTGAGCCGCATTAACCGCATTATTACCCATAGCTGTATTAATAGTACCAGCAGCAGCAGCTGAAGGGTTAATACTACCTGCGTAATTTATATTAGAAGAAGCTGTATTTAAAGCAGGTTGATAATTACCAACATTCTGCCCAACTTGACCAAAGGCTTGCTGCTGTAATGGAGCTGCTCCAACATATTGAGAATTTTGAGCAGCTGCTTGACCTTGAGTAGATAACTGATTCAAATAATCAGTATAGAACTGCGGAGTGGCAGTAGCTTGAGCTTGAGTAGTAGTAATATTAGGTAAAGCTGTACCCTGAGTAATAGAACCCGATCCAGGAGCTGAACCTGCTGTTACACCGAGGTTTGGAGGTAATGCACCGACAGCAGCCATATTATGAGTTCCTTGTTTTCTTGATTGCTTCTTTTACATATTGTAACGGAGAAGCCTTTGGGGGGATCTTATCAACTGGCGCAGCTCGTTTGTGTGCGCGTACAGATTTACGGAAGTTATCTAAGAATCTTGCACCAGCCTCAGATGAACCATCACCGAGTGCCGCTACAGTGTCAGCATCAAATACATATTCGTCATTAGCGAGCATTGCAGGAATCTCATCGCTTTGACCAGTACCGCGCCCTTTGACGTGATGACCTGTTTTTCCTGTTACAAATTCAGGTACATGCTCAGCATGACCACCGTTAGCATAACCCACAACTCCACCGTTCTTATAAGTCTGAGTTGTTGAACTACCCATAAGAGACGCTAAAATACGCGGATCAACAACACCTAATTGAGGATGCATTTGAATTAACTGTTCTAATTGAGGGTTAGAAGTAGTAGATGAAGGTAGATTACTAGAGGTCATAACCCCTGGAGTCAAGTTAGCAGGTAAACCATTATTATTTAAACCTGAACTTGGCGCGGAATTACTAGCAGTTCCAGTGTTAAAGTTTACACTAGAGCCAGTAGGAATACCCGCTTGAGAACCAGCTAATTCAAGGTTAGAAAGACCACCACTAGTGGTACCTGCCATTGTAGGTGCACCAGTTTGACTTTGAATAGAAGCAGCGTTTTGAGATTGAATAGCTGCAGTTGGTATACCAGTTGAAGTTGATTTCAGAGTTCCACTAGCTTGAGTAGTAGGGGCATTTACAGAATTAATAGCCGTATTAGCTCCATAACTCGCAGCACTACCCAGAACTTGACCTAATAATGAACTATTAGCATTTTCTCCAGTAGCTGCATTTTGGGCAGCTGTTCCGAGTTGATTCGCGGCAGAAGAAACGCCACCGATAATACCACCTGTTAATGCGCCCGTACCAATGCTTCCGTTATTTACGGCAGCCATTGTACCACCTCGTATGGCTCCATTTAAAGCGCCTTGACTAGTAGGGTCTAAACCTAAATTTTGACCTACAGTATTTGCTACTCCAGAGGCAGCCCCACCCGCTCCACCAATTAGAGCACCAGTGCCGATATTACCACCATTTAATGCCGCACTTGTGGCACCGCTAACTGCACCAGTTAAAGGACTAGCTAGTAATGAAGGTGCTCCAGCTTGAGCTAAACCATTACCTAGACCACCTGAAACTGCTCCCGTAACACCCGCGTTAAGAACCTTATTAGGGTCAATCGAGCCTGTATTTACGAGTTGCCCAAGACTATTCATTCCAGCACTTTTTAAAGCACCTTGACCAGCAGCTTGAAGCGCAGAGTCTGCACTGGCACTGCCTGTAACACTTGCAGCGTCAGCAGCCGTAGTCCCAGCCGTAGCAGCCGTATCACCCGCTACAGTAGCCGCATTTGCAGCAGCTACATCCGCACCTGTAGCGACAGCGGTATCGGCTGCAGCGGTTCCCGCAGCTGCTTCAGTTCCAGTAGTGATAGCGGCGTCAGCAGCGGCAGAAGTAACGGCATCTGCAGTAGCAACTTCACCCGCTGCAATAGCTCCGTCCGCGGCAACAGCCCCGCCGTCAATAGCAGCTTCAGCCGCGAGCGATGCCCCATCAGTAGCAACAGCTAGGGCAACAGTAGCAACTACGGCAACCACTGCCATAATACCACCGCCCCCGCCACCGCCTTCTAAAGTAGCAGGACCATATCCGCCTAATCGTTTTTGGAATGCCCGCTCAGGGAGCATTGAATCTAATGTATATCTCATAAACGTATCATCCAGTTATAATTTGGCTTATCTGGGTCTTGAATCTCTGTGCCTTCTTTATCTGCTAGCTTCTTTAAAAGGTTAATAATCTGAGGATTATCAGCATTTCCGTAGATAGCTTTGATATTGAGTTTTTCAATATCGTGAAAAATAGATATCATAGCTTGAGCTAATTTTAGCGGAGAGTCTTCAGTAAATAAATGAGTTTCATACTCATTATCGCCGATCTTTGCTAATAACAAAACAGAATTTCCTTTAGTTAGCAGGAATCCTAATTTGTGTGTTAGAATATATTGAATGCTGACTAGGACTTTGGTTGAATCCAATCCATGTTTTTCAGCCTCTTTTTTGATAATCTCTGAAGGTCTCATTTGTGTTTCCGTATCGTCATAATACCTACTAATTGTTCTGCCCACTGTTGCCAATCATCAAACAACCTTGGGTCTGGAGTTCCTGAATTAACAAAATATCCAATTCCCTGCATGCCGCTAGCCCAATCACGCCATTTGTCCTCAGGCACTGTACCGAGCTGATTCGCAGCAAATAACTCTGCCATCAAGGCGCACCACTTGTCCCAACTCATTCCGCGAGGGTCGTAGGTTATCATGGGTTGCCTGTTCCGCGCTCATCACCAATGTCGGCACTGACCAATACATTACCTAATTGATAATTTCCGTTGACGGTATTGCTTATGAATTTTAACCGCAATTCACGTCTTTGTTCACGCATGTCAATCTTGAGAGTGTCTGGGTCAAAAACGTAAGGATCTGAATTTTCATTTACGTCATCAGCGTAAGACTTACCAGTTACAACGAGGCTCATCTCACCGACTTGAACGAAGTCTGGCTCAACACGTTCAACGCGGATCCAACGGTTTAAACCTTTAATTTGTTTTGGTCCTGGACCACCGTTCACCCAGCCGAGGCTATTAGTCTCAAAAGAAGACTCAATAGCGTTTACATTGTTAAGATAAACCTCATCAACACCAATTTCATGTTGCCAGACAGTATATTGGCCTAATAGATTAGGTTCATTACCAGCCCAAACAGGATAGCGGAACACCTCAGAGAATGCGCCTGATGAACGGTTAGCACCGAGTGCTTGACCTGCGTCATACCATTTCTTTTCACGAGTGTTGTAGATGATGGCATCATTACATTCAACAGAATCACCTTTAGGGTAGAACCACCAGATTTCACCCCAACGAGGAATCTTACTAACCCATACTTTTTGTCTTTGAACGTAATTCAAGTTGTCAAAGAAGTAATTCATGTTCATATCATTCGGTACTTCTTGAACAACTCCGTTATACGCTAGGAATCGGTCAACGCCACACCAGAAGTAAATACCGTCATACTCAATAACGCATTGAGATGAAAGTATTGAAGTCTGATTAGTTACAATGTCATACGTCCAGTAGATTGTTGATGTGCCGACGTTAGTTGGGTTATACACTACGCGAATCAAAGAATCTAATGACCAAAATAAACCCGCAGGTGCAGTAGTACCGCCGCGTACGGGTAAGCCTTTAACAATCTTTGTAGCAGCTACGTTATTCTCGTTTGAATCTGCTCCCACCCAGTTTTGCAGGTCTCCCGCTGAATTGTTTTTAAGTAAACCATTATTACCATAAACAAACAGGTAAGGGTAAAGCATTACGCATCCGCCTGAAACAGCAACATTATTATCAAACGTAAATGAGGTTGGACTGCCAGTAACCGCATTATTAATTGTTACAGTGGTTAATGGGGTAGGGGAACTAGTAACGACAACCGCAGTTACGACTGTGTTAGCAGCTATTCCGAGCCCAGTTACTGTTTGACCGACTGCGATTAGAAAATTTTCACTAGGTATGGAAATAGTAGTTCCAGTGGCAGTTCCCGTAGCGGTAAACACACCCACTTTAGACATTGAACCGCCAGGAAATGTTCCGTATAAAACAGGGGTATTTACTGTACTGTCAATATCTTCTAGATTTTGTCCTGGATGGGCTATGATTGTTAAAGCACCTGAACCTGCTGAATCATAAGAAATATCAAACTGCCAGAGGTTATTAGCATTAGCAGTAAAGTTATTTAAAGTGATCGGGTATGGTCCAGAACCTACACCGTCATCATTGTCTGTTTGCCAATACTGCAGTGAATCTGAATAACCGCCGTAAACATAGTTTTCACCGTTTTGGGATTGCATAATCATACCCCGAGTAATTCCAGGAGCATTCAGAAATATACCTTTGTAACCCCAGATCTTACGAGGGCGACCGCGCTGAAAGCGCACCCATACGCCATCAACGTAGCAGGGAGCATCAAAGAGAGTTCCGTCTCTTTGAATCCCAGGAGCTACCGATAGGTTATAGATGTCAGTGGTCAAAAGTTACCTCCACCGATTCCGTTAGGCACGTATAAACCAGTTGAACTGAATATTGCCGCTAATGCGTTTGAGATGACAACGCCCATTTGACCTGAAGTCGGCAGGTATAAACCTGAGTTCAAATCACCAGTGAACTTGAGTGAAGGAGTAGCGAGCGAGCCGTTACCGAGCGTCAAAGAGGTAATAACGCTTGACGAGCCAGAAGCCGCGTTGTATACGTTAGTTCCGTCACAAATTAACACAAGGGAAGTTCCCTGTGGTATTGTAACCGTAGCCGCGCCTATAGAAGTTGTTTTAACTGTAAAAGTATATGAACCAGTAGTATTATTGGTCATGGTATACAGTTGAACCGTAGGGGGAACAATGACGATTTGATTTGAAGTTAAAGTGCCAGTGAACTCTTGAATGAGGTTAGATGCTTGAGAGGCAGTCTCGGTTAAAGTTCCACCAGTGACCACAACGGATAATTGAGTAAAAGCAAATTGAGTAGCCTGACCGTATCCAAATGTATTCCATCCGCTACCGTTAGAAACCACTACAAAAGACTCAGTAATTTGTAATTGGTCGCTTACGTTACCGTCAATAGTGTCAGAACCGACTGGGGCAATGGTAAGGATACCTGAACCGTTGTTACGGAACATGCAGAACCAATTCGCACCTACGCTTGAGGCAGAAGGTAGAGTTAAAGTTCCCGCACCACCTTGCCATACTGCAAATTGGGCACGAGCCGTAGCAGTTAAAGCTGAACTAGCGTAGTAATTAGTAACTGAGTAAGACTGATTCAAAGTAGGACCAATCGCGGTCAAACCGTAACCCGCGAGGGTAGCGGCATCGGCAGCTGAAGTTCCCGCGCCGAATGTGACGTTAGACCAAGTTCCGTTAATAGTTGAATTGTCAGTCAAATAAAGGTAAAAAGCTACTCCAGAGTTTACTGAAAGCAGTGTATCACCGCCATTGTCAGTAACAGTAAAAGGGTTTGAACCAATGTTACGAATGATTACCGCTTGACCTACTGAGACTTGCGCCGCAGGTGGCATAATCAAGTCTAAGCCGCCAGTAGTCGCGGTTACTTCAATGATATTCGCGGCTACGTCAACAGTATCATTACCGTTGATTGGCCATTCTAAATACGTATTGGCAGAAATGGTAAGGTCAATGTACCCGACTTGAGAAGGGGAAATTGTCGCGCCAGTAAAAGGATTGGTGTATTCCATGATTAAACCGTTTCTTTAGATTCTGTTTTAGCTTTTTTAATAGCCCAAGTTGCTTTCATTTTAGCAATTGTTTCTTTTGAATGTTTTCTTCCATAAAATGGATTTCTTTCATTAGCCAATCGCCCTTTTAAATATTCAGAACGCTTTTTTCTAATATCATCGCGCTTCATAGGATTTTTATCACCTAACCAAGCTAACGCATGTTTCTTTTTAGTTTCATCAGATCTTTTAACACCTGTACTAGCTTTACGCATTTTGTTTCTTATTTCTTCAGAAGGATTGCTTAAACCTTCTCCTCCATCTGTAGAATTATAACCCAAAGGGCTTCTAGTAGCGTGTTCTTTTATCAACATTTTTTCTATAAAAAACGCAGATTCTAAATCTTTAGAAGATGCAAAATGCTTTATAACAAAATTGTGCGCGCCATATTTTCTTATAGCTCTGTAAAAATAAGTATCTTCTTCAGCTTTTTTATGCTCTTTCCATCTTTTATCAATATCTTTAGTTATGCCAACATATTGCTTGGCATTTATGATATTAGTTATGATGTAAATGTAATACATGATTAAGAATCTTGAGCAATAGCTTGACGGTCGGCAATGCGTAATTTATCCTCATTACTCAAGGCAGTGATTGCCTCGGTGTACTTAGTCTGAAAAATTACACGTTGATCATTTTTTAGAAACGGCATAGCTTGAAGCAGTGTCCCATAAAGCATCGCATTAGGTGCATTACGCGTAAGCCAGTTAGTCTGATTATCTGATGAAAGAGGTTGAATGCGCTCGTAATACAATACTTCAAACGCATAATTAGTATCTGGAGTAGGAGCTACCAGCCAATTATCATAATCATAATCGGCATAGTATAACGGAGTAGATAGAGTTGAACTATTAGGGGCATAATTGATTAGGTATTCATATTTACGCAGGAATACAGGTTGTTTTTTACCACCTACAGTAATATTGAACGAGGTCGTCTTACGCCAGCGTGCGGGTTTAGGAATTACAGGATTACCAGCGAGCATGGTAGATTCTACAACCTGTTGCTGTCCTAATGACTTCATCATTTCTGCTATTTCAAATTCAGCCAACATGATGAATGTAGGAATTTGATTTACAACCGCAGGGTCATTACGCTCTAAATATTGTTCTATATTAGAGGTTAGATTGTCATACGTCATTACAGCTGCGGGAATAGAACTCATCTTTTTATCCTAATAATTTACTAGCGTTACCGCGGACTACGTCAATACGCGCGAGCCAACCTTTACCGAACGTAGGGAAGGTTGGTAATGATTCATAGAACTCTTTTTTAGAATCTGAAAATCGAGTAATCAATTCATTTTTTTCCATGACGTCAATGTTTTGCAAAGTCACAGGACCGATTGAACCATCCTCAGGCACGCCGATAGCCTTTTGGAGCGTCTTTATCGCCCTGCCAGGACCAGCGTTTACCGCAAAGTCAAAGACTAGGTAATCGATGCCTGAAGGCAGGTCATCACACTTACATGCGTCCCAGTATTTCTTCTCATACAACGGAGCTACGTCATCTTTGTCAAGATTACGCATTTCTTTTTCGCTTGTAGCACGCCCTTTGAACTGTGCCCAAGTAGCGGCAGTGACTCCGAGGTTAGTCATTCCACCTGGATCTTTTGGGTTGTTTACAAATCCACCCTCAGATTCAAGCAGCATGTCTAAAGACTTTTCAAAGTTTTGAATCATAGACCTGACTGTTCCTTAATCCAATCTTGCAGGCTTACTACTTGCTGCGTGGTAATGGCGCAATCAAGTTTAAAGTCGGAGGAGCTAACATTAGTTCCGCTGGAGGAGAGGGAAAGGCTGGACATTGGACTGCCACTGGAGTTGCGCATCCCGTCATAATAAGTGTGAATAGCAGATAACTTAGCCTCGTATGCATTTGATATTCCTTTATTGATTAGCGCTTGTTCTTTAACTTTTGATTCATTCTGCGCAATTTGTTTTTCTGCGATGGCTTTAATCTCTGACTTATACTCCTCAAAACGAGAATGCTCAATATAACCATAAGCACACCCGCATAGAAGTAAACTAACCACGACAATTTTGACATAGGTGCCTATTGATAGTGGGAACATTAACTAGGCTCCGCATCTTTTTTCATCATTACACTTGCTCCGCCAGCACCCGAGATGATACCTAATGATTCAGCTAATTCTCTAAGACTTACAGCAGTGTGAAATACTTGATAAAAAGCCAAAGCAATGACGGCAAGAATACCAAAAAGCCAAGTAACCCGACCAATATCATAAGTGGCATTGTCTTTCCCTGTCAATAAGTGCTTAAAGAAATCATTCATTTATCAGCCTTATTGTCAATTTTATCTTCAATACGGTCTAATTTTAAAAACAGACTAGAGATTGTTTTTTGAAACTCTTCCCGAGTTACGTAGCTACCCGCGACCATTACTTCAATTTTAGCGACTTTATCAATTAAAGCAGAATCAGCAATTTTTAATTCACGAATGGAATCCCAGAGCACTTTTAAAATCCAACCGCCTAGCGCTCCGCATAATAGAACGGAGTAATTTATAAGTGTCTGGGATTCCATTTGTTACTCTGCTTTTGCTGGCTCTTCAGTTTCTGCAGGTGCTTCTTCTACGGCTTCTACTGGAGCTGGCTCTTCAACTTCTGGTGCTACTTCTGCTTCAACTGGTGCGGCTTCTGCAACGGCTGGAACTTCTTGACCGATTGTCAATTCACCATTAGGAGCGATTGGAGCAGGAGGAGGCACAACAGCCGCTGTAGGCTCGCTATATTTGCTTTTGACAAATGCGATGAACAATGCGATGTCTGCTTTAGCTTTGCTCTCAAAAGAGCTTAAATGTGTTTCGAGTTCGTTCAAGAAGTTCATAATGTTTCCTTATGCAGCTGGGGTTTCTGGAGTTGGTTCAGCTGGAGCTTCTGCAGGTTGTGCACCTTGTGCTTGAGCTTGTTGTTGAATAGCTTGTACTAAACCTGCAACTTCTACAAATTTTTGGTTACCCAAATATTGCAGGATTGCGTTTACTAGATCAGTTGATAGTTTGATACCATCCATTTTTTAATCTCCATGAAGTTGCCACCAAATTAGGGTGGTGGCTTGCCCTAAAATTATTTTACTGCGTTTTCAAATGGCGTTAAATCATGCTCGCCATAAAACTCTACACCTTTAGCAATTTGAATCTCTAAGTGGTCTTTATTACGCTTAACTGTATCTGCCCAATCTTCAGCAGTCATATCTTCAGGCTTGCCAGCGTTTAGCAGGTTTACGCTATCAAGTGCTGCGGAATAACTGCGTTGTACTTCTTCTGCGGTTACTTCTTGTACGAGTTCAGTCATTTTATAATCCTAATTGTTCATCTGTTGGTTTAGCTAGTGTTGGGTGTTCCCATTTAGCTATGTAGTCACCCTTGCCATCTGAATCGTTTTGTAAAGTGATTACAGTCAAGAAATCCTGAGTTGTAAGGCTAGGATATAGAGCCATGATTTTGTCGTATAAAGTCATTATGAATTCCCCTGTAAAGCATTGGCAAAAGTTTGATTTGCTTTAACAAAGATTATTTTTCCATTAATTTGGTAATAACCTGAAATTTGCGCTGTCATATTATGCAGTCCTCACAAGTGAACCTTGAAAATAAGTTCTTGTTGTATCTGCAAAAGTTGCTACTGTTGTTCCGCTACCTTGATAAAAATAAATTTCAATGTAATCGGTAGAGCCGTTGCAATAAACTAATGCAGAAATAAATCCTGATTGAGTAAGGTTAATAAGAGAAATATTGGTAGATTGTTTAATAGTAGAACCATTTTTATAAATATAAAAATAATTACTATAAGAAGCGGTTGAGCCTACAGTTGTTGTTTGTACTGCAGAAGAAATTTGATAGTAACCAGCAACAGTAGGTGTAAATCTACTAGAAGCAAACATACCGCCAGTCGTATCAAAATCAGATGATGTAAAAGTTAATTTTGTAGCGGTTGTTGTTGAAATGTTTTGCGATACAGATTGGGTAGCACTAAACGCTGGCATATTACCGCTAACCATTACTGTGCCAGTAGCATTTGGAATAGTTGCGGTTGCTGTGCCAGTAGGAATTGATACTCTAGGATTACCATCACCATCAGATAACACAATGTAGTTACTTGCTGTACGGATGTCTAGACCGCCTTGATTGCCTGAGTAAGAACCAAGAATAGTGTTTTTAGAGCCTGAAGTTAAAGCGTTACCACCACCATAACCAATTACAGTATTATATGTTCCGCTATAAGAAGCACCATTGGTTGCATTTGCTCCAATAGAAGTATTGCCAGTACCTGCTCCATAATATCCAGCAGCTTGACCAATATATACATTTAATGCACCAGTAGTATTTGAGTACCCAGCACTATTTCCTAAAAAAGTGTTATATCCTGTTCCACTTTGAGTGCTATACCCAGCTTGATAACCTACTGCTGTGTTGTTAGATGCGGTGGTGTTTGCATTTAAGGCTTGTTGCCCAAAAGCTGAATTAAAACTGCCAGTTGTATTATTTGGTAAAGCATTTGTTCCAGTACCAGTATTGCTCGAACCAGTTGTATTTGAAAATAATGTTTGCGCTCCAGAACCAACATTGTTAGAACCAGTTGTATTTCCTGTTAAAACTTGCCATCCAGCAGCAAAATTCTGAGTTCCTGATTGTGAGCCACTAGATAAAGAGTTATATCCCAAAGCAGTATTACTAGCAATTGCACCACCACCCTTACCAACAGTAAGACCTGATATAGAGGCATCATTAGCTGTAGTAAGTGTTGTTCCGCTAAAAGTCATATTGGCAGAACCTACTACTAAGCCACTAGAGTTATATAGAACTTGAGTAGTTGTAGAAGAACCTACGCCACCCTTAGTAGCCAATACTTGAACAGTACCGCCTGAGTCTTTATAGAATAACTTACCGTCAGCGATGTTAATCGCCAACTCAGCACCTTGAGTACTGTTCACCAAATTAGAGGCGGACGGTACATTGCTAGCGGTTGAGCTAGAGTAAATTTGTAGGGGTGTAAATCCGCTTTGTGGCATAATTAAATCCTTTGTGAAATTATAGCTTCAAATCAATATAATTAAAAATTTCCACCGCCAACGCCAGTGGTGAATGTTCCGCTACCCGTTACAGTAAGAGCAGAACCGCTAAATTGCAAATTTGAACTTGACGCAAATGCGCTCGTTCCGTTACCGTAAGGTATGTAACCCGATGTTAAAGTGGTTAGACCCGTACCGCCGTTAGGCACTCCTAAAGTGCCGAGAAGAGTAAGTAATTGGGCATTTGTAGCTACTGTGTGGGCTGAAGTGCCGTTTCCGTATAAAATACCTGTTAGAGTTCCCGCTTCACCCGTACCACCGTTAACCGCGTTTAAAACACCCGCTAGGGTAATAGCTCCGCTAGTCGCGGTAGAAGGTGTTAAGCCAGTCGTACCACCACTGAACGTAGTAACCGCTACGCCACTCAAAGTAGACCATTGCGGAGCAGTTCCAGTAGAGGTCAAAATCTGATTGGCTGAACCAATTGCTAGCGTGTTATACGCAGAAGTACCATTTCCGTAAACTAACGAGCCAGCAGTCAAGCTGGTCAAACCTGTGCCGCCGTTAGCTACTGGAGTTGTGCCGAGTAATGACAAAAGTTGAGCAGTAGTAGCTGCGGTAGCGTATCCAGTGGTATTGTTAGCATAAACAAAGCCAGTCAATCCGCCGACTTGCAGGTTAGTAGTAATTAGATTTGTAAATGATTCAGTGGTTGAGCCAGGAATCTTCTGCCATGCGCCGTTACTGAATATTGCCCAGTCACCAATGTTCCAGCCTGATACGCCGTTCAAAGTAGTGTTACCAGCAGTCGTTACAACGTAGTAATAACCAGATGTACCCACGCTAGAAGTCAAAGTAGGACTATTGGTATTAGCGTTCCATGTACCTTGATAAGCAGGCGCATTACTAGCTTGAGTGCTGATTGAAGTTACTTGACCTTGAGCATTAACCGTCAAAACAGGGATAACGGAAGATGAACCGTATGTACCCGCAGTTACGCCTGTAGCGGTGATAGAAGGAGTGATTGAACCTGCGCCATTAGTAATAGTGATACCTGTGCCCGCAGTAATAGTAGTGCGAGTGAAGCCTGTACCGTTACCAATGTCAATCTGACCGTTAGAAGGGGTAGCAGTTAATCCTGTACCACCGTTGGCGATAGCTAAAGTTCCAGCGAGGGTTATTGCGCCAGTCGTAACAGTGTTAGGTGTTAAGCCTGTAGTCCCAGCTGAAAAACTCAATACGCCAGTGTTAGCGATTGTTACGGGAGTAGAACCGTTAAATGAACCGCCACTCAAACCAGTTCCGATTGTCAAAGTAGAAGTGGTAGAAGCAGTAATCGTTCCACTAGCACCGAGGGCTACGGTAACACCGTTATAAGTAACTGAACTATTTGTCAATCCAGTATTAGGGATTGTAGCGTTGATCTGGCTAGGTGCAATACTGATATTTACGTTAGCGGCGAGGGTTAATTGACCCTGAGGATTAACTGTAAAAGTCGGTACAGCACCCGCGCTACCGTATGAACCAGCGGAGACGGCAGTGTTAGCAATCGCGATAGTTCCTGTTGAAGTGATTGGACCGCCAGTTAAACCAGTACCAGTCGCTACCGAGGTAACACCAGTACCCGTAGTAATTGAACCCCAAGCACCGTTAGCGTAACCTTCAAATGTTCCTGTGTCAGTATTGTAACGCAGTGTGCCGTTACCTAATCCAGGTCTTTGAGCAGTAGTACCGATAGGTACGACTACGCCGCCCACACCAGGAAGTGTAGGATTGTTTACAATACTTACCGTTGGAGTGGTAGTATTGTTTACTACGTTAATTTGATTTGCTGTACCGTTGACTTGAGTTACAGTTCCGCTACCAGTACCGAGTATTTGCCATACGCCACCCTCATAAAACTCAAAAGCGGAAAGAGTAGTATTGTAACGAATCTGACCCGCGTTAGGGGCAATAGGTCTTTGTGACGTAGTTCCGTTCGGTACGGTAATACCGCCAGTGCCAGGAAATACCGCATCATTAGCGAATGAAATTGTAGGATTACCACTAACTCCGTTGCCGCTGGCTACGTTAATCTGATTTGTGGTTCCAGCAATGCTCAGAGGACTGAGAGTGCTTCCGTTTGAAAATAATAAGCCAGTGCCACCGAGGTTAGCGAGGGAGTAGAGAAGCCCCGTAACGGCAAGTGTAGGGTTACCACTCACACCGTTACCGTTTGTTACTGATAGACCTGCTCCGCTGGCTAAAAGAGTGCGCGCAGCTATTGTGCCCGCCGCAGTTTTAGCAATTAAGCCGTAACCCGCGTTCTCAAGTGAACCAGATGTGCCATTCAGAAATAATGAATATTTACCTTGAGCACCGCTGTCAGTGATCCCAATACCAACACCCACTCCGAAATAACGACTATTAGGCAGGGTCGGCTCATTGTTTACTGTCAGGAATGTTTGAGTTTGTGAAGGACTAGAAACTAATTGATTAACCGTCGCTTGAACAGTCTCACCATTTTGAACAATAGGTACTAATTCAGCACCAGTGATTGCTGATGGAGCTGTTGGTAGCTGACTGATTCGTATGTTTGCCATAATTAATCTTTACTAAGGTGCAAGGTTATCGAGGTTTCCGTCAATATCATCCTCTGAGGTTTCAGGAGCAATACCCCATTCACCAGCAGTGCCTTGCGTTACGTTATTTGGTGAATTTACGACGTTAGGATCCGTCGTAATAGCGTCATTATACTGTGCAACGTCAGCATCTGGGCGCGGAAATCTAATACTTATACGTTCAGGTTGTCTAGCGGGAAGCCTATAAGGATCCAGAGAATCCACGCAGCCATGTATACAAACGCGCAACGCGGGTATATTTTGATCTTGAACTATTTCATCATAAGGGCGTTTAAATTTACACCGATCACATATAGCTACGGAAAGAATGTTATTACCGAAAGTATTGATGAACCTAGGCATTTTTAGCCTTTTTTCTTTCAAAAGCAGCTTTTATAGCCGCAGTTCGTTTAGCTATAAATTCAGAAGATTGCTTTTTACCTTTTAAAGGCGAGGGTTTACCTTTATTTCCAGGAATTTTACCCAAATGTGATTCTTTAAGTTTAATGATAGTCTCAGGAGATGCTTTTTTTCCTCTATTGGAATCACCTATTTTCTTTTTTGTTTCTTCAGAATGCTTTCTCGCTTTACTTGCTTCTGATATTTTCAAAATAGATTCAGCAGTGTGCTTATAACCTAAAGTGTGTTTATTTCCAATGTTACCTGAATGAAGTTTCTTTTTATGTTCTTCAGATAACTTTCTACCTTTTCCTGTCAAACTTATTTTCTTTAAAGATTCTTCAGTATGCTTTTTTCCAAGCATCGGATGAACTTCATTTACTATAGCGGGAAATGCTTGTTTGTTGTAAGTTGTTTCAATGCTTTTGATCAATTGCTCATTGATCTTTTTCTCAAGAGCAATGCAATCTTTCCACGCGCCTTTGGCAATTATCTGACGAGTAAAATCTTGAGGTCTTTCTTTGTATTCTTTAAGCATATACTTAGAAGAACAAATATAACCATCGTTATCAGAACCTTTATGAGATCCGCAATAAACTTTTCCTGTCAAATGATCTGACCATGCATAAACAATAGCAGGGGAGTTTAAGCGTTCTAAGTTCATAAAGAAATTATAACTTATCTGGTGTATGCTGAAATATTCGGTGCAAAATAAATAGGCGATTTATCGCGGTTTTCATTTTGAGCCATCAATAAATGTTTCTCATACTGAGCTTCACAATATACAATTCGTTGCGGATCTACCTGAGGTAATTCACATGCCATTTGATGAGCAATCCCCCATTGGATAGCAAGATACATATATTGTGGGATTTCAATTTCACCATTCAAATCTCCTACGTCTTGAATGTACCGATTTAACCAGAGTTCAATCTGAGGCTGAATCGAGTTAGGGACTGGCCAGACTTCCATATTCGGCTGTGGGATTGTACGATTAAACCAATATTGCAATGGTCTGAGTGACTGAAATTGTCTGTTTGGTAGATTTGAGTAATCATCTCTGTTCATGCGAGCCATCGGTATTGCAATAGGCATTGTACCAAATTGCACCTGATTTACACCCATATTCACACCAGAGATCTGTTGAATACGCCAATAAGGTTGAGTCTCAGTAGTAGGCAGGTCATAATATAACCACGTACCCACTACCCAATTAATAGCTCCAGGAGATGCTACTGAAGTCCAAGTAGATCCATCTACTGAAGCTTGAATCTGAATGGTTACCGACCCTGTAACTGCACATAAAATACCTACAGTGTTAATATAAACAGGATTGCCTGAACCATTGTTGATACCAATAGCGCCTGTGTTTGTGGTGAGTTGACAGATACTTTGTCCAACACCATCAAATGCATTAGCAACAGTCCCTGAAGTACTATAAGCTCCAGAAGTAATATTTGTAGTAGTTCTATAATTTGCATTTAGGACATCCACAGTTCCAACTGGTAAAGTATAATAAGCCTGATCTGGGATTAGCCCCGTAACATACTTATTAATTGCCCAGTAATTAATACCCCAGTTAGTAAGGCTAGATAAAAGATAATATAAACTATCTTTCGCTGCATTTACCTGTTCATTCGTAAGTTCTTCTGCTAGTTTTCCTGCGCGACGAGCACCATGGTCAATTAAGTCCTGAACACTAATGATAGTTTGACCGACAGTACCTGAGGTAGTCATCTACCACCCCGCTATCTTGGTAATCTTTCCGCCAGTCTTTTTAGCAAGTATTTTATTCGCCTTAGCATCAATTTTAGCTTCACTTGATTTAGACAATTTTCCAGCTTTAACTTCTTGACTTGCTCTAGCTTTTGCATTACCCGCATGAGCGCGATCAGGCATTGGATATTTACGCTCTCCTGGTAAACCAAATTCAGATTTAGGCAATGATTTACGAGTTTTTGTAGTTAATACTCCGCCTGTCTTTTTTGCCGCGCGTTTTTCTGAGTAAGCAATTGCCACTGCTTGTTTCTGCGGTTTACCCGCTTTAATTTCAGTAGCAACATTCTTACCAAATGCAACTTTAGATTTTGATTTGATTAATGGCATATTAGAATCCAGGCTGGGTCAAGTTAGTATTATTTTGAATTAACTTACCAATAATGATCGCACCCGATAAAATAGCACTTGAACTAGTTGTAGCAATTTGCCATTGAATATCAGTTTTTTGTGCAAAAGGAATCGGTGCAAAATGCCTATCAATAACATAAACAGAACTAAAGCCTTGTGTTAAAAGATTCTGCTGCACGCCATTGTTGATTTGCTGTACGTTATAGTACATACCGTTACCGCTACCTAATGTGTTGTCGCTGTTTACTTCAACAAGTTCTAAATAAAAAGTATATCCGTTTGGAACTGTATAAATACTGTTTTGATTTTTACCAACTTTAGGGTTGATTTGAGCAACAATATTGGTACTTTGTTTAAAAGTAATCGTTCCAATGTTGGTTACTTGACCTGTACCTGCTGAAACTAACGATACGCCGTTTACTCTAAAATAACTATTTACTGACGTAACCGCTGTTGTGCCGTTTAAAAACAATGTTTCTGAAATAACATTGTAACTTGCATCAAGTCCAGTAATTAAAACAGACGCTAAGGTGTTATCAGATGTAGACGTACTAACAACAGTTAATGCGGCAGCAGATGATGGGAATGTATACGCTGTAGCGTTTTCCCACATTGGAATCGGTGCGGTTGTCGGGGCATTAGACAAAGTAATCAATGCATTAAAGCCAAAAATACTTACTAGGCTATGCCCAGAAATTTGACCGCGAGAAACTTGTAAATCAAAAGGTTCGTATGCTCCACTACGCGTAACTGAAGCAACAATATTGTTACTCATATTTTATTCTCCAAATTAAAGAAAGCAGGGGCGAACCCCCGCTAATTCTTACCAGTTACACTTCTTAGCTTTACCACCAGTAGCCTTGTGAGCCTTGCCACCGTGCGCCATGTGTTCCTTGTGGGAAACATGTCCACCGTGGGCGTGGTGTTTAGCAGCATGTTCGTGCATGGATTTGTGTCCAGCATGTTCGTGCTTGCTTTTGGAGTGATGAGCAACATGTCCGCCATGCTTGTAACCTGCTGGACTTTCTTTGATTTCGCCAGTGCCTGATTTCTTTGTAGGCATTTTTGAACCATCGTTGATCTTAGAGATATACTCTTTAGCAGTAGCCAAGCCGCCTTTAGCAAACTTTTTCAAATGTCCACCGCGCTTATAGCCTACTCCTTCAACACCTTCAGTTTTGGTGTGGAAAGATTTAGTCTGCTTAGCTTGATGTACTTTGTCTTTGATGTCAATCTTTGGCTTCAAAGTAGTTTTGGTTTCAAAACGATCAATAGCTGCTCCGCCATCTTTCTTATGCATCTTACCACCCATGCACATTTTGGCTTCATGCTTGTGATGTTCATGCATCTTTTTGTGATGCGCAGAACCGCCTTCTTTGTGCTTAGCAGCGTGATGCTTAGCCATAGCTTTGTGATGCTCATGTGAGCCTACAGGATGACCAGAAATGTGGTGAACCTTACCGCCGTGTTTGTATCCTGGACCTTCAATACCTTCGGTCATATGCTTAGGATTACGACGAGTAGCTTCAATCCCACCAGCTAGACCGCCCATTACATCTGGACCAGCTTTTGGAGCGCGACCACCAGCTTTTAAACCATGATGGGCTTTAGAAGCCTTTTCATGTTCATGATGCTTGAGTTCTTTTTCAACGCGCTTGATTTCAGCTTCTTCGTTACGAATATGACCGCCTTTGGCATGCTTTTTAGCATGACCGCCGCGCTTCATACCGTCGCCAACTTCATCAACTGAAGGCTCGGTTGTGAACCTTTTTGGTTCACGGATAAATTTACTAGTTGCCATGGTGTTTTATCTCCTATTAGGCTTGGTTTACACCGAGTGCACCGAGGCGAGTAGCGTTTGGACCAACCGCGATCGCAGGTACAGCCAATGAACATACTAAACGACGAACACCGTTAGTCGCGCTTGAAGGAGTGTAAGTTCCACGAACGTCACCAGTAGTCGAAGTAGCTGGGTTAGTCATATCAGCAACAGTTGCAGTTCCAGTATCTTCAGCTAATGCACTAGCCCAACCAGCGCTGATAATGTAGCCAGCGTCAGTAAAGCGGATAGGGCAACCGAGTACATCAGTAGTACCTACTGACACAGCAACGGTAGTACCAGCGCTAACGGAGATAGAAGAAATCTGATAGAACGCTTTTTTACCAGGAGTGGTTGTAGAAGCAACAGTGCCAGACGCGATAACTTCAGTCATAGCTTGACCATAGTAGTCATAACCAGACACGGTGAAGTTTGCACTAGCTGGGCTACCTGAACCAGTAGTTACGCTTACGGCACGTGGGCAATCCAATTGGATTACAGTTGTACCGTCAGTACGTACTACAGATTGAGTGCTTGTACTAGCTGCCAAAGTAGCAGAACCAGCGGCAGCATAAATAACAGCTGCAGAAATGTTTGCAACTTGTTTAGCTTCAGGAATAACGTCCCAAATATAAATACGACCGAGAGGACCAACGCCGAGGGACATTGGAGCTGGATCGCCTAGGAAGTAATTGCCAGAAGCAGTTACAGTAATAGAACCAGTAGCAGATGAAGAGGCGCTTAAATTATAAGTGCCAGTTGTACCTGAACCAGTCGCGAAAGAGGTAATATAAGAACCAGCAGTAATACCAGTACCAGTAACATATTGACCAACGGTCAATGGGTCACCAGATTGTAACGCGGTTACAGTCAACACTGTACCAGTTACAGAACCAGTAACTACAGAAGCGGTCGCATTTTTTGCAGTGCCCATAAAGGTGGGCGCGGAACCTAGAAATAGGTCATCACTAAATTGTGGCATGTGTCTTTCTCCTTGAAAAGCTTAGACATATTACATTAAAAGAAAAGGGGCTAGGCTTTTGACCCAGCCCCTGTGTTACATTAGACTCCAGGTGTGCCGTACATAGCACGTGGGTCTGTCCAGCTTGGCCAATAACGCTCGGTTGCCTTGTAACGCATGGAGTCGGTTTCGAAATCGCCTTCCATGGTTTTCTCAAGAGCACGACGCATCATTAACTTCATACCTTCTGGGGCATCAGTTTGAACCCACCAGTTAGTAGCAGAAGTCAAACGGCTAATTACTGAAGCACCTTCTGGCAACAATCCAATTGATTTAATTGGGTTGATGTCATTGTTTGCTGTACCAGTACGTAGCACTGACTTCAACAACACTTCGGCTTGAAACACGTTACCAGGAGCCACAACCAATTTCAATGGTTGTAGGCGGATCTTCTTACCGTTGTTGTCAACAGCTTGACGAACCTGAATCAACATCTGTTCAAGTGAAGTCTGGGATAAGTTAGCAGCAGTACCTAGCAAGTTGCTAAATGTGCCGTTAACGATTGGGTGAGCAGAAGAACTCAATGCAACGCCGTCACCACCAGTGTATGAACTATTGAACGCGCGGTTCAAAATGTTCGCACAGAGGAGTTCCTTAGTTTCAACGAGGGACTGTGCCAAGTGCTTAGCATATACTTGACCAATACGGATGTGGTCTCCGTCTTCAACTAAAACCTTAGTCAAAGCGAATGCCAAACCGAATACTTGGTAAACATAGCGTTGCAAGAATAACACACCACCTTGTTGATAGGTTACTGGGCTGCCATCAGGTAACTGAGGAGCTGCACCAAAACCGTACAATACTGGTTCTTCGTGGTAGTTACGTGGAATGCCTGCTTGTTCACGGAAAACTGTGGACCATTCATCGGCACGTTGATCATAAACTCCGTCAAATGCTTCGTTGAGGATTGGCTCAACTATTGAACGGAAGTCCGTACTGCGCATCGGGGCTGCCATAGTTCAGTCCTCCTTAGATAGCGTTAGAAACAGCGATAAACTGAGGTTTAGAGATTTGTATACGAACGATTGTATACGCATCACCCCAAGCATTATCAACATAGGGAGCCAAATCAACAACACGCATTTGGCCATTGTTACCTGAGCCTACTGCAGAAGCAGAGCCAAGGGTACATTGGGACAAACCAGTAGTTGTAGAACCAGCGGTGAGATTGGTAAAGTTATACTCATTACCAACTGAGGTCTGAGCCATAGAGCCATCAGCTTGAATTTCATAAACGATTTGTTGGTCGTTGTAGAAGTAAGCGATGATGCTACCTGCAATAGCGGCAGTGCTTGCTGGCCAATAGTTAGAAACACGACGGCGACCAGTTGTATCTGTCCACTCAACACCTTGGAATGAACCAGAGAATGCTTCGGTAGAAGTTACAGGCTGAATAACACCATTGTTTGCGTAATACTCGACGGGTTGACCCTTCAAAATGTTTGAAGCGTAGCCCGATGGGATACCATTTGCTAATGCCTGTGCACGTTCCAAGCCTGTTGGAAAGAATGCAGGGCGCAAGCCAAATGGAGCGGAAATAGCTGACATAGTTTGCTCCTTAAAGCGGTTAATAGGATTTTGGTTTTTAGCTTTGTTCAAAGCCGACTTGGCAAAATCACATTTAGCGCGATTTTAAGGGTGCATCTACTTCTAATTTAGACTAAGCTGCGTGAAGCAACTTGAATTTGAAAGAATTATAGCTCAATTTTGGAATAGTTAAAATTTTATTTTTAACTACCCCAAAATCTACTCAATTACTCAAACAATGGAGCTTGACGGCTGAGGTCAAATTCCATACCATCTCCTTCAATTTGACCAAGGCGTTTTCCGTTGGAATCCTTAGCGTTGAGGAGTTGTTCCTGTTGAACTTTGATCTTTGTTTGCTCATCCATTGGGGCATCATGGTGCATTTCACGCATAATGTCTTGATAGACCTCAAGAGGAATCTTATAAGCAAGCATTTCATTAACAGCGATAAAGCCTTCATGCTCACCAGATTTGATTTTGAGATGATCATACCCAGCTGGCAAATCTTCTGGAGTAACTGGAGTGTAACCCATTCTTAAACGCTTATGAATTGGATCATACTGGTTAGTAGTTGAAAGCCAGCATGTGTGAAATCCAGGAATCTCAGGGAGCGTCGGTAACGCTTCTTGAAACCACTCAGAACGGAACATACGGCGACGTTCTTCTGAAGATGCCATCGAGTCAGCAGGGTTAGCACGTGTATCATCACCACCGCGACTCTCACGACCTGCGGTTGTATTCTTTTTTAAACGATTGTCAGTCATAATTAACCTCTATTCTTTTGTTGACGGTCATAATCAGCAAAACGCTTGATCATTTTTTGGCGAGCCTCAGGATTATCCCAAGCACCTGCCTCTTTCATTGCTGCAACACGCTCTGGACTAATCCTGAACTCATTGGATTTTGTAGTCGCAGTAGACTCCCTGCCTGAACTAGTCATTACTGAACGTGGACGTGCAGTTTGCTTTGCAGCTTGACTTTGTTTAGGAACGTAACGAGCCATACGGTCACTTAATTCATCCCAGTAATCTTCAGTTGAAGGGTCATATCCTTCATCTGTCAATTTTTTGTCAATGATTTGAGCCATTTGGGATTCTTCGTTATTACCGTGCGGGTCGTACCATGGATTATCTTCCATCCAATCAGCTGCCATCTTTTGCACCATAGGGTCAGGCACTTGAATATTCTGCTGCTGGGGTTGAGTCATCTGACGAGTAGCATTTGCCTTTACGTTTTCTAGGGATTCTAGTTTGCGCTTGGCTTCATACCACAGTTCTTGAGCACGTGTTACGCCTTGACCGTCATTTTGACCGACTGCCTCGGTAAGTTTCATTTTTGCGTACTCTACTTGAACTCCTGCGTCATCAATCGCTTTATCAATCCGTGCTAATTCTGCTCCTGAAGTCTTCTTTTCAACAGCCGCAAGGCGATTGGCGAGGGCTTCATTCTGCTTTTTTAGTGCATTAATCAGAGAGCTGGATTCTTTTGCTTTTTCCCTGTGAAGTTGCTTCTTTAGACGACGTTCTTCCCGACGTGCTTCACGAATTTTCTCTCGTTCTTCAGCATCGGCAGAATTATCGCCATCATTAGCGTCATCATTTTGATGATCATCCGCTTTTACGTCTTGCGGATTGTCTTCTCCTTCAGGTAGCAATACCGCTGCGCCACCGTCTTGTAATTCTTCTACCGCTAATTGCGCTTCCATCTTATCAGTTGGATTCATACTAGTTTTCCTTTCAAAACTTAAATGAAGGCTTTGATAGCTCGGGGATCTCCCGTTATCTTGCCGATTAGTTCATAATCATTAAAGAACGTAAACAGTGCTTTACCCTTTAGACCATTTTCATCCGTGTAGTCTACTTCCCATCTGTCCCCGCCCCACTTAATAACACGGACATAATCACCGACTTCGCACCATGCACCTTCTGGCCAGTCTTCATTACTGTCGCGTTTTTTAAATGCGATTGGTCCCACGGCTAATACCTTGCCGACTTGGGTGTTCCACTTTTCAGTTTCTTTGGTTTCTTCAGGCAGGAGGATTCCAGCACTGGACATTTTCTCTTTGACGGCGCGTAATTGAACTAATATACGTGCCCCTAGAGGTTTGATCATGGGATCAACTTGAGGGAATGCTTCATCTAACGTCTGCTCTACATCAAAAGTCATGCGACTCTCCTATTAAAAGCGCCATACGGCGCGGGTTGTACTACAAATCCTTTTCTGATTCTTGCATTAGTTGATCGATCATAATCAAGACTTCACCAAGTCCCATATTCTGACCAACTAAACGATGATAGCTTTCTATATTGATTGCTCCACCATCAGCAAGAGAAAGGGCGATTTCAAGTCGCCGATTCTTTATCAAGCCGATTAAGTCGCCGATATTAACGCCCACGTGCTGCGCCGCCTTTTTTCATTGTAGCGATGCGTGCTTTACCTGCGAGCATGTTTGGTTTGAGCGGGCTACCTTTAGCTGGCAAGTTTGCCACTTTAGATTCAGCTACCGCGCCACCATTAGCGTACTTCTTTACTTTACCGCCTTTTTTCATTACGTTACCTTCTGTGATTCCCATAGCCATCTTTTTATGGGCGTTGATTGCTTCAGACATTTGATTCTCCTTGAGGTTGAGGTGCTTCTTGTTGAGCTACTGCTTGATTTTGAATTGATGCCTGTTGGGCTGCTTGTTCTGCTTGTTGCGTTTGTTGTAAGTGTTGCTGAGCTGCAAGTTGCATTTGATGATTACGGTCAGCTTCTGCCTGCTTAGCTTCAAATTGTTTTTCGATTGTCAAAGTGTTTGCACTATTTTCAATTTTAGCAGCTTCAATTTGCTGATTACTTACGAGTGAGAACTCTTTCTCTTGAGCATCTTGCATTTGTTTCTGTTCACGTAATTTTAAATCAGCATTGTCTTCGGCTGCTTTACGTTGAGTTTCTGCCATCGACGTATCAGTCAGAGCCTTAACCTGCGCCATGACGTTAGGATCCACTGGAGTTTGTTGCTGTAATGATTTAAGCATCTGAACCATCTGCTGAATACCCGTAGCTACGTCAGCCAGATTTTGTTTAGAGTCTTGATGCACATGCTGAGTGGAAGCTGCTAGTAATTTTTGAGCCTCAGCAATAATCGGTTGAACTTTAAGCACGTCAAAAGGCTTACCGAGGGCAGCACTAGTATATCCGTCACACTGCTTGAGGTACCATAGCGTCAAATGCTGCTTCAAATGCTCTAGGCAGGCTGGAATAAATATAGGGGCTACAATGGGGTTAGAACCAAAGATCGGATCTTGAGCGTAACTCAAATGCGTTAGAAAGTGAGCTATGTGATCTTGAGACGGAAAAGCCCCAACGGGTTTACCGAGGGTCATAGATACATTCTCTAACGCTGGGTTCATGTCTTCTACTTCATGTGGATCAGGTAATACCCCATTCACGTCAGGAATCTTGATCTGTTTGAGGATTCGCTTCTCAACTTCTAAACGGTTGTACAAATCAGGATTAGTCTGAGCGCGAGCTGCGAGGGTTTGAATCTGCGCATAGCGTTGTGACTCAGCAAAGATGTGCGGGTCAGAAACAGGAATGACGTCAGTATTGCGCTCAAAATCATCTTTAGTGACTCCGAGTTCTTGAGCCATGTCATTCTTGGAATACTCATCCATGTACCAGCGGTTAAGACGAGCGAGTATCATCAAAACTTTTTTCTGTGATTCGTGCAGTCTAGCATGTACCGAGCTAAACACTACTGAACCTTGCTCAATCAGGGCTTGGGCAGTACCGACAGGCATAGTATTACTTGCGTCAGCAATTTTTTCTTCACTCGTGGAGACTACACCTTTTGCAGCGGCATCTAACCAACCTAGTAATTGAAATAAAACAGGACTAGGTTGATTGAAAGGTACAGGCATTGCAATCTTACGAATGTCATCTACTCCTGGCGCGCCTTCAATCTCAGATACTTGCGTAGGTTCGATGACTGTAGATTGACCTGAGATCTTCGCACCTTTAAGTTTAAGCATTGTGGGGGCGGTGTTGATGTGCGCGGAGTCGAGCAGAGCGCGTAATGCACCAGTAAGAGCAGCAGATAACCCACCAATAAGATGAGGTAAGCCAATAGCATAAGCACCACGCCAAGGTATGAATTTAAACTCAATAATCCAGTCCAACTTACTGAGGGTATCATCACCATCCTCCCAATTTCGATAGAGTCCAACTACAGTACGCTCGTTCTCATCAATCATCATGATGTACGGAGCACGTTCACCTTTACTGAACTCGTCGGCTTCTAATTCTAACCATGTCGCAATATGGTAAACACGACGGATACCGTCAATGTTGTCAGCTTGAGACTTACGACCTTCAATCTTATTGTTTGCTTTTTCAGCTTTGCTTTCTTCTGGCTCTTGAGAGGCACGGAAGATGTCTGTGTCAATGTAAAGACCAGATGAAACACGTAACTCATATTCCTCTTGAGTTATGTCTTGCACCTCGGTTACGCGTTGGGCAGTGTAAAAGTTACCAGCGGCGAACGGAAGGTAGATATTATCAATCGGGACGAACTCAGCGCGTGGGCGACGTTGCTGGGCATCGTGCCACATCTTGAGGTACTGACTACCCCCGAGTGGGAGTTGTGAGGTTAATTGTTCTTCCTCATCTCTAAACTCAGGAATCTGCTCAGTAAGTTGCCAATTCATATAATCACGCTTGCGCTCTGCTTTAGAGACTTTTTGCTCGCTAGCTTCGCCAATAATCTTTGTACGTACTGGTCCGTCAGGTGGAAATAATTCCTTAATCGCCCGAGCCGAGAAGTCAACACAGGACTCCGCCATGACTGGGTGAACGACCTTACTAGCACCTTGAAACTGAGCACCACCAGGAGCATCATGCCCTAAGCCAGTGCGGCGCAGTCCTTCTTCATACTGCTTGTCTCGGTCTTCCCGTGCTTCTTTATCTTTCTCGATCAAGTCAAGATACTTTAATCCTAGGCTCGCCGTGTCCCATGAGTCAAGAGTGTCAGCGAGGTTCTCATAAAAGTCTGGGGACTCATCTGGTCCTTTAGTAGTCAAGCGTACAATAGCTGAGCCGTCTTCCTGCTCTTCTACCTCGGACTCTTCTTCTGGAATGTCAAATATAGAATCCTCATCATCTTGAGAAGCAGGCTCACCGCTTAAAGGGGCTATGTGACGTTCGTATTCCTGCGGGATGGGCATTTGAGCCATTATTTATTCCTAAGTATTGTGAGGCGCATTTCGTCCATTGATGGAATTTTAACTGATCCACCACTTTTGTAAACTGGATTCTTTGCGCTAATTTCATTTCTGAGTAAACCGTCTCCGCCAGAGCCACCTGAACCGCTTTTTGCTGGCAATCGACCTTGGTCAATCATACGTTGTTCAAGAGTGCGTGGCTCATTGGCTTTGCGTTCGGCTTCGTCAACTCTACTTTTTGCGAATAGCTCTTCTCGCATTTGAGCGGGAGTTAAGGCGGGTGGCGTACCGCCTTCATTCATTTTGACATGCCCGCCTTTTTTGTAAAGCTGAGTACGACCCACGACCTGCTCAGGAGTCAAGTTACGAGCCTGAGTTATGAGGTTCGGTTGAGCACCTGTACCCGCAGTGGCATGCCCATACTTAACACCAGCGAACGGATCCGCCAATACCATTTCAGCATGCGGAGCCAAGCCAGTTTGCCCTGCTCGCTTTTGAGCGTAGTAATCGGCTACTGCTTTCTGCGGGGAAACAAAAGTAGTTCCCTCAGGATGAGCACCTTCACCTGCGTATCCGCGGTAGAATCCCTGGAGCATCTTTTGCTCCTTGACCTCGGGGCGCGTCATGATGTGTTTGATTTCATCATCAGAGGCGAACCGCTTTAACTCACCTGACTCAAGAGCTTTGACAATCTTTGGGTCCATCTTTCCACGACGTGGTAATAAACCGTTCTTGAGGTCCATTACTCCGATGTTATCTAAGTCTTCAGCATGGCCAATCTTATCTTCTTCTTTATTGAGCCAGTCTTTGATGTAGGTGCGATATTTATCGGAGACTGCTTTGTTGCCTTTACCTTTAATCTGCTCGATGTTGAGCATGGGGTTATTCTTGAAGTACTTCTCACCTTCTTGAATCTGTACGCCAGTGTAATGATGAAGCCAACCCATAGAGTCTTTTGGGTAACCTGCTTTGACTGTTTCGTCATGAGCTTTTTTATCAATCTTTGTTTTGACTTCATCAGGTATTAAGGCAGGGGTGTAAGTCAGCCGCCTCGGAGTCGCTTCTACAGTGGCATGTGCTCCACCCTTGTCATCACGTAATGAGAATATGCGAGATTCACCACTGGCAACTGAATCAGTATAACCACCGACGCAGTGACCCATTTGTTCACCTTCATTTTTGAGAGCCTTGTCTAGCTTATTACGTGCTAAATTTGAGTTATATTTATATATAAGATTTTCTGGCGTTTTAGCGTATGGTGAGTGCATTATCTCAGTACCATCTTGGGTTCCAATTCCAAGTAACCCATCTCCAGCGTCAATTACTTTTAATCCGTGGGGTAATTCAAGAGAAGCATTAGGCATCTTCAATTCATGAATCTTGAATCCTTTGTCACCCTCATGCACTACAGGAAAGTCTTTGAGACCCTCTTTTGCAGCTTTCTCCATCTGATCAGCGCGGTACTTATTGATCTTTGCTACATGCTTGACGGCATGCGGCACGGTCATCTTATCAAGTGTCTCAGGTTTGAGGCGTAAATGAGCGGGCAAATCAGAGTTATGACTGATTGAATTCTTGAGTTCGTCAATCAAATGCCTAAACTCTAAATCATTAACAAATCCATTGGCATCATGTACAGGAGTAGTCGGCTCAACTGTTTTTAACCACGGATTCTCTTCTAATGCTCTTTTCATTTGAGGAAAGGCTGTTGCACTTTCACCCTGTTTAACGCGCATACCTGCACTTCTGTTTCGAATTGCTTGGTCTGTCAGATTCTCCCAATGCTTACCGAGGGGGGCGCTAGCAAAACCTTGTAACGGCATATTAGCAGCAGCGCGTTGAACTTTTACATCCTCCATTGAGGGCGCGTAATTAGGATTAATACCTTCTATATTTTGTAGATGAGTGATTCCTTGGTCTGCCAACTCACGTACGGGGTCAGTTGGTGTACCCATTTCATTCTTAACATACTTCTTGAGTTTAGAGTCGATCCAGTTGTTGATTACTCCATTTTGAGCATTACCTCTTAGAGCAGTTTGTAAAGATTCAGGTTGTTGAACCCCATCAAGTATGTCATTTCTTATTTGATTGAGGTAGCTTTCTTCTCGTATTGGTTTTTTAAATTGATCAAAAGCACTTAATGAGCTATCAATCCAATTACCACCTTTGTTCTTGACGGCGGAAAGGATCTGCGGATTTACGAGGTCAGCGGGAACTCCTGGGATCAAACTTTGACCCGCCATAATACGCTCACCAGCGGCTTGACCGAGGAAGCGACCAGCGGGCGCGAGGGCAGGCACGCCCATCGCCGCGATTGAAACAGGTTCGCCAGATTCATAACCTTTGTTGTACGCCATGCCCGCAGGAGTGAACAATGAGTTCGGGTTCTGAGGCGGCAAGCCAGTAGCCGAGGCTGCAAAGCCAGTCTGCTCCGGTAATGGGTTTTTACCCGTTAGCATTTCTGTAAATGCAGCGGGATTGGTCAAAAGGCGTTGCGCTTGAGCGGGAAGATTAGCGAGGTAATTACTCGCCTCATCAAGAGTCGGTAATGAATCCAAAACCGAAGGGCTGGGCGCGGGAGTAGGGTAATTGGTTTGATACTGAGGAGAAGCTACTTGAGTAGCGTATTGCATCTCATCAACGCTAGGGGCTGGAACACCCAATCCGCTTTGACCACCTAGCAAGCCAGCCTGCTGCATTGCTGCGAGCTGGGCGTCAGTTATGCCTGTGACGTTTACTGATGAGGACGGATCATTATCCATGAGATTGACCTAAAGGGATTTCTGCAAATTATAACTGATTAAACAGAGTATGGGTTGATTCTGCGCGGTTGGGTCTCATCAACGTACATATCTGAGTTGTCAGGTACGTAGTCAGTAGTGAGGAAGCCCGCATCCCGCAGGTAGCGCAGAGCCTGTGACGTAGCGTCAACGAGGTCATCATGCCTCACCTCAGGGAATGCGCAGAGTTGATTGACGAGTGGATCACACCAAGTCCTATGCACCTTCGCCTTTGTTTCACTCTCGGGCAGGTAGACCAATCCACGAGCAATGATTGGCGAGACGATGTTGAGTCGCTGAGTCTTGTCGGCATGTCCAGGATTGTAAGCACGGACTGGCAGCCCAGCGCGTTGTAAGTCTTGAATGAGTGAGATGCCTGCGGACTTGTCCTCGATCAAAACTAGATCCACCTTCTTCCCGTTACCCCACTCGTCATCATCGCCGTAGATTGAGCCATACTCCTCAACGACTCTCGGTCTCAAGTCGGGATACTGCATGTGCTCGGTCCAGCAGTCAATGACCATGGCGGACATCGGCTTGTCTGGTGACGGCTTAAAGATGCCGAGTACTACGCAAGCAGTCGGGTCGTTCGCGGTCTTGTCGCTCGTTGCGCAGTCATAACTCTGCACTACGTACTGGAACTGAGGCAATGGGCGGTCAGCTGGCCAGAGTTTGAACCACTGACGTTTGATGATGCCTGACTCCTCAGGGTCAATCAACTCGGCGTATAGCTCTTGACGTCCCAGCGTTGTTCCTTCGTATTGGAGGATCTGCTTCTTGAACGTCGGTGCGAGGTTGTCAATGTTGTCGTATGTGCTTGCTGACACGTAAGCAACGTCATCACCGTCACGAGCTACGAGGTCAACGATCAATGGCTTTGGCTTTGGAGTAGTCGTGCAGATCAACTTAGGATGTTGTCCTAGGCGCATACCGAACTGAATCATGTCCCACGACTCGTCAAGGTAGTCCCATGCTGCTAACTCGTCCAGCCAACCGTGATGAAACTGCGGACCACGGAAGCGTCCAGGCTCACTGGCGGGAATACCTTTGATGAGCGAGCCGTTAATCAGGGTCAACTCGTTGAGCGATGACTTGTATCCGTTGGGCGCGATGATCTCATGCGGGATGACGTTCAGGATTCCCGACTCACCCTCAAAGCACGTATCCCTAACGTCGGCAGACGTGGGCGCGGAGACAAGGTAACGAATGTTCGGCTGATCCCATGCTGTCCACCAACACTCCTCAGCTGCGGTTCGGGTCTTCCCTGCGCCGCGCCCCGCGAGCAGCAACCAGATTGACCACCAATCCCCTGTGGGTTCTATTTGATGGTTACCTGCCACAGCGAGCCACTGCATCCGTTTGAGCATCGCTGCTCTGTGCGGTGCGGGCAGGGCATCTAGCGGATTGGGCTTTGAGAGTTCCCGCTTGACAATCTCAGCAATGTTCATCCGATGCCGTGGAACTTTTCTACCTTGCGGACGAACTCAAGAGCTTGAGTCGAGAACTCATCCTCCGCTGAGAGCGGTATGTCAAACAATTCTTGAATATCAGCGAACGACATAGGACGCATATTGTCCCTGAATCGCTTCGGATTCTCACACCGACAAAACGGCAGCGTCACTCCCGTCATCAAACCTTGCAGTGGGATCAATCCTCCGCAGTTAGCGCATGTGCTCATACCGACTGCCTCCAGTAGAGGTTACGTTTCTTTTTACGCAAGCTAGCGGAACGCTGAATAGGATGCTTAATCAAACCCAGTATGCGTAACGCAGACTTCAAATACGGAGGATATACCCAAAGCGTGGTCGGCTTGATGTTGATACGCTCACCACCAATCGAATCTCTCATCTTGATGATTGCGTCCTCTAAACTCAGTTCGCTCAAATTGCTCATGATATTCCGTGGAACCGCTCAACAGCGCGGATTGCAGCAAAAGTCAATCCTTGATTCGCGGCAATCAATTCTTCTGCCTCAGTGAACGACATTGGCTTAGTCTTGATTGTCTTTTCTTCTTTCAAATCATGCATGAACGCCAACCCACGCTCAAGCGCGGCGATGTCCTCTATCAATTTGTTCTTCGGCATAGTGTTAAATCCGTCAACTGAAGCATTCTGCATCGGGACAAACCCATCTGGGTGATAATTATCATTGCTCAATTGTCTGCCTCTTTCTGTTTAGCCTCTAGGATTTTTGCCATAAGCTCTTTAGCGAATGTACCTGCTTGTTCTACTTGAATTGGGTCTCCGTCAGGACCGCTCATCTCAATACTTTGAGTCGGCGTTCCGTCTAGGCGGGAGGCTAGCTCCTTGATTGCAGCCATGTCTCCTTCCTCCGCTAATTTGAACAAAGCCTCAGCAATGCGTTCTAATTTCTTAGGATCTTGAACTAGCTTCCTCCGCAGGAGCGCTACAAAAGCTCCCCTTTTTACGCCGTTTTCATTGCCCTTCATACTCTCTGCAATCTTTTGATTTTTCGTAGCCATATACAGTTCCTACCCGATTGATTTCTGAGAATTATCCCTCATTTTTACGCAAAGGCAAAATTCGCTCAATAATGATCTGTTCATCCTTCATTTCTACCCGCGCTTTTCCCTCAGCAATGTCACGCAAAACACCAGTCGTCATCACCAGCATTATTACGGACTTCCTGACCTCAAACTGACACCATACCGCAAAAGCCGAGGCAGAAATTGCCCAAGCGAGCAGGAACAACTCAGCAATACTCAAACTAATTTCCATTATTTATCCCCCAGTAAAGGTGCACCGTCATCATTTGATTTGAATATCAACTTCATCAACAACTCTTCCCTTGCTTTTCTAAATCTTTCATTAGCCAACTTTTCCATTGTTTGATGCCGAGCAATTGCTCTTATTTTTTCTTCCTCAGTCCACTCTGAACCATCATTACTTTCAAACTCAAATTTAGTCATTTCATACTCCAACAAAAGTACTCGCCTGATCTCTAGAACAACAGGCAGGCAGGCGAGTTAGAACCCAACAGATACATGCCTCACCACTGGAACGCATGAATGCGATTCCAGGGGAGTTCCTGAATGGTAATTGCGCTGTGGTTTTTACTTCAGGTAAGTAAAACCCAAAAGTAGCAACAAAACTATAACCCATTAGGTTTAGAACTCGCCTGAAGCAGTTCAGGTAAGTGCAGGCAGGTTCAGGCAAGTTAAGTTTAATCATGGTAAGCCCAGTTACCAAGGGTTCTGACCAATCTGGCGTTTCTATGTATACCAAATTCCTTACATTGTTCAGGAGTCGGCACAATTCTTTCTACCATTCCGCGGTCAATCATGGTTGAAAATATATGTGGAATATTACTCTTGTCTCCCGCCACTTTTGAGTCTGTTATTTCCCCGTAAGTGCATCGTCCTAGGTCTTGAATCTGAGTGTTGATGAACTTGATTATTCGGCGAGCTGCATCGTCCGCTTTATTCTCAGCATTAACTACTTCGCGCTCCTTCTTACTGGAACTGACTAACTCAACTGAATAGTATGGAGATGACTCGTTAATATCCCCATAACGGTTCTTTGATTGCGTGGTGTGGTGGCGTAATACGGCTCGCACTTCCTGAATCGTCTCGCTGAATCTTTTCTTTTTTGTAGCGAGTATGCGTCCCTCAATATTCTCGTCTTCAAATATAAAGGCTGTACCCGTAGCGTTACCGCCCCAAGCCGACGCGCCCCTCGCACTCAATTCCTCTACCGCACTGGTCCTACTCAAAGTCTTTGAGGTATGCCCACTAATCCAGACTGGCATATAGTTACGGTAAAAGAACTCATTGTTAATTACGCTCATTAGGCGGCTGGCTTCGCTATTGTCGTTTTCATTTTCAAGCACGAACGTAGCGGACGCAGTATCAAATACCGTAAGCGGTGGAATCTCCCGTCCGTCAATATTCACCGTAAAGTCTTTTGCGTATTCCGCAGTGAACTTAATTTCATCGTCATTCATACGGAAGGCGGGGATAATCTTTATCCAATACTCCCAATCATCGCGCCCCAACTTTGAATAATGTGAACGCATACCGTAACAAATGCGGTCGGCTTGCGCATGGTCTTCAGTAATGTAAAGAACGCGCCTACGATGTTTTACCGTCAATCCCGTTGGTTCGGTTAGGTGTGCTACTTGTAACGCGAGGGGGAGCAATAGGGATGATTTACCTTTACCTTCCGCACCCGCAATAAAGGTTACGCCTTCCCCAATAAATCCGTCAATAACCCAGTCAGGTTCAGGCAGGTAATCATAACTCAGCGGTACTGGTTTGAACTTCTCAAGAAATTGATCCTTCTTTTTATTTACTCCTAGTTCTTTTACTAGGTTTTCTCCTACCTCGGTTGATGAATATTCAGGATTCCTAGACGCATAATGATACAAAGTTCCGAGTGTTATCTCGCCACGGGAGTTTGCATACACATCATTCCATTGATCCTCAATGTCTGCGTCACTCGCTACGGAATGCTTTGCACCTGATGAACGCTTAGACCATTCGTAAAATAATCTATAACCATCAGGTATGCGCGCAAGTGAGAAACATATCTGCAACCATTCATCACGAGGGCAATCTGGGTCAATAAAACGCAATGCGCGTTCAATATCTTCCAATTGCTCAGGTCCAATAATGAGTTGCCCCAATGAACCTTTGCGCTCCGCGGATTCATCTGATATATCTTTGTCTATTTTTCTTTTGATGAACGGCTTCAGATCAACAATCTCACCGTCTTTAAACATGTTACCAGTAAAGGTAAAAAACTTAGCACGGGAGTAATATTCCCATCCTAACTCACCTGAACGATTCTTACCGCGGAAGTATTCTCCATAACCAATGGCATGCACCCCATTACCACTCGGACTCATTTCTACGTATCCTGGTAGGCTTTGCGCTAGGGAATCATTCTTGTGCTCTGTAATATTGTCTAGGTCAATCCCTTGCCAGTATCCCTCACCATCTTTACCGAGCGCAAAACCAAGACCAGTAAAGTTACCTTCACCTAATATCTCTACTGCTTTGTCATAAGTTACTAGGCGTTCTAAATCATCAGGGGTGTCAAGAGTACCACGGCGGAATGTCCCGTCAGCATAATACGGAACTTTTCTGGACTTGTTGCTGTTACTTTTATCTTTCTCACTGCGCCAGAGTAACCATCGCCGAGCATGCCGCATCTTTTCAGGGACGATATCCTTGAAGCCGTCATTACTTTTAATTTCCTCAGTATTGTAGTCACCGAGGTTAAATCCAAATCTGTTAGCCATTAATTGATCCGCTTTTGTTGTTCGTTTAACAATGAGTTCATTTTAGGTTCCTCACCAATAGCCGATTGGTTGCGTGGCCAAGCGGATGACTCGTGAAGGAGCTGGCGTATTGATGAGGAAGCTAAAATGAACTCAACCACGCACCTTGAATTATAGTTCATTTTACACGCCACGGGTTTCCCCTCACAAAATATCCCTTGCCTCCCTGAAGCAATCCGAGCTATAATTTCAACTGCTTCACCTTATAAACGCTTAAATAAAGGAAATACTATGACTTTTGAATTACCCGTAGCCGCCGTCTCTCCTTTGCAATCCGAGGGTCTCTCGCAGAAATACCAGATCATTCACACCACCGACGTAGTGGACATCATGACCGAGCATGACTTCATCGTTACGCAGGTACATTCGATGAAGCCTAGAGTCCGTGATCCCCGTGTTGTAGAACATTTTATTAGATTGCGGCACAAAGACTTTTCTCACGAAATTAACGGCACAATCCCTGAAGTGTTAGTAGTCAATTCTAACGATGGTTCAACTTCATTACGCATGGACGCTGCGCTGTTCCGCTTGATTTGCGGGAATGGTTTAATCGTCAAATCCGCTGATATCTATAGGTCTCGGCTACGCCACGTGGACGTGACTGAGCAATCAGTTATTGAGGAATCAAAAAAGGTTATCAACGCTGCAATAGAAGCCGCAAAGCGTATTGAAAAGTTTCAAAAGAAAATACTAATGGGTTACGCGGTATATGAGTTTGCATGCGAGGCTAGTGAATTAGCCCTCAAAATTGTAGGTTCAAATATTAAACCAGGAGACCTATTAGTTTCTAGGCGAGATGAGGATTCAGGCGGTGCACTCTGGAACGTCCTGAACCGAGTTCAAGAGAACCTAGTCAAAGGCGGAATCACTTATCGCACTCGCAAAGGTCGGCAGATGACCTCACGAGGCATCACTGGTGCTACGCCGTTAATTCAAATGAACGAACGCTTATGGGCATTAGCGGAGGACTATCTATGAACGCAAATGAACTACCAGCAGAACAATTAGCTCAATGGTGCGATGAAGCATCACAGGAATATGGTAATAAACCACTTGTGCAGGTAGCCAACATGCTACGCAAGCAACACGCTGAAATAGAAGCATTGAAAGAACCAAAGATACCTTTACTTGAGCAAGAAATTAAATTCATACTTGGTAATGGTCAATGCTGGCAAGGTGAAGATTGTAGTATGCCGAACCTAATGTACATTATTCGTGCAGTAGAGGTGGCACATGGAATAGGAGTTAAACAAAAATGAACATACAAAGATTAATAGAAACACACAACACCCATGAAGAACCACATGACTGGTCGGAACAAGCTAAAGAGGCGTTGGGGCAATTACAAAATGCTTTAGAACAAGAAACCACCATGCTACGCCAGCAACAAGCTGATATAAGGTTATTAGAAATTAAATTAGTAGTTAAAGATGCTTTTTTAAAATCAAGTATTCCACTAACAGAAGCAGAAATTGAAAGCGGTCTTAGTCGTGTTAAGTGGGCAGAGCTATTGATTAAACAGTTACCCGAGGAACACGAAGGTCGTAATAGTTGGTTGCTTAATTACGGGGAAAAGAAATGATTACTTTAGCGGTTTGGTTTATTTTATCTTTTTGTTTTGGGTACTTACTAAGAAAGGCGCAAGGGAAATGATATTAGATGACATGATTGCTTGCGCTAATCGTTATCGCTGGCTTAGAAAAGAGTTTGCAGAAGGTCGTGAAACCTATTTGGCTGAAGGTATTCCAAGCGAAGATGAGCTGGATAGATACATAGATGAGCAACTAAGAAAGGCACAAGAATGACCGCAAAAGAACTACACCTATCACTTCAAAAAAGTAAAGAAACAGGTGAACTATTAGCCGTTACTTATACAGATGATGAGCATAGGATTGTTGAAGTGTTATGGAAAAAACCACCAGCAAAGACACTAACAGATGAGGAAATAAAAGAATTATCTGAAGAACATTTAGACATGGATTGGCAAACAGGAGTAATTGATTTTGCTAGAGCAATACTAAAAAAGGCACAAGAGAAATGAAACCATTTGAGGAATACTGTTTTGGCAACGACTACATACTGCGGTTCTATCGTGTTGACCACGGCCTTGTGTGCACCATCAACGAGTCCATGGTGCCCGAGCTGCGTGAGGTAGCGTCAAAGCTAACCAAGTACGAACTGCGCCACGCAGAGCAAAGAAAGCGTATTGCCGAGTTGGAAGCTAAAATAGAACGTATGATTGAAAACGCAAGCCACCACGAAGGCATTACACACGCCGGTGGGTTTGAACAGGGCTACGAAGCTGGTCGTAAGACGGGCATGCAACAAGAGCGGGCACTATGGGAACTAGCCGCGTCAACACAGGAGATTGAGAAATGACCACCTTCACCACACAAGACCGGCAAGATGCGCAACGTGATGCGTTAACTGATGAGATACTGCGCATCGGTGACATATTAGGCTTGAAGACAACCAGCTCCGACTACAACGCCTTCAAGGTAATGGAAGTTATCAAGCAACTTATTGATGCCAGTCGACTTGCCAGCAAGCCAATGAAAAAGCGCCCGTTGCCTGATGAACAGATTATGCAATGGTATGAAGAATATATTGAAACTCAATACGCAAGTGAAAGCAATGTTTTAGGGTTCGCCCGTGCCATCGAACGCGCCCACGGAATAGGAGAATAGGATGGAGATCACATTTTTAGACGGATTTAACAATAGGGAGGAAGCCGAAGCGGATTTAAAAAGACGAGTATATAAGGATAAGTATTCAATAGCTTCCGTATTCAACATAGAAACCGAAAAAACGATTGCTTATTTCATAATAGAAAATAAAGCCGTTGATGTGATAATGAGCCACGACGAACGCGCCCACGGAATAGGAAAATAGGATGAAAGCATTTCCAGTATTAGATTACCAAAATGGTGAAAACTCTTTTATTTATGAACATAAGGGAATGGATCTGCGTGACTACTTCGCAGCCGCAGCACTACAAGGCATATTGTCTTGCGACTATTCTGTTGACGAAGAGCCAGCAGTGTTAGCATACCAATACGCCGATGAGATGATGAAAGCGAGAGGGCAATGACTGAGTACGAATTTTTAGTGGCCAGCATGCTGGTCAACCCTAACGACGCATACTGGAGAATAAGATGATAGCATTTTTAGAGGGATTTAAAACTAAAGAAGAAGCAGAAGCAGATCTTCAAAAGCACGGATACAAAGAAAAATATACAATAGCGTCAGTTATGGAAAAACATAAAGATTATATTGCGCACTTTGTTATACCAATCAAAGCTGTTGATTTATTGATGACCTTTGATGAAAGTGCAGAATGAGCTTCACCATCTACCAAGCAGACGGCCTCAAAGTCATCCAGTGGTTCCAAACCGCAGACGAGCTTATTGCCAGCATGCTGGCCAACCCTAACGATAGGTACCACAGAAATGACTGAACTATTCATCGCCTTCCTAGCAGGCGCACTGGCAGGCTACTGGGCCAAACCCAAAGACCCTGAGCTACAGCAGCAGATTGATTTATACAACCGAAACTATGAAAAATATGAAAAAGAAATTAGGTACTACAAGGAGCTATGTCAGTGGCACGTACAACAAAAGGAAAAGAGATGACTAAAAAAGTTAAAGTAATTGAGCCAGCAATTAAAGAGAAGTCCGGCAAGGTAGTCAAGGGCACA
>Ga0316229_1000417_pt1 | contig 58406 bp, 44 predicted proteins | sample TBH18023metaG_FD_206011 | JGI IMG/M metagenome (GOLD analysis project Ga0316229, IMG submission 206011) | Freshwater microbial communities from Trout Bog Lake, Wisconsin, USA - TBH18023 | ecosystem: Environmental > Aquatic > Freshwater > Lake > Hypolimnion/Profundal zone | place: USA: Wisconsin... | reverse complement strand
GCCCCGGCATACGCCCTGGAATAAACCATTCAAAGCAGCCACTTGCAAGAAGTGGACGGGAAAACTGTTTTTTCCTTGACGACTGACAACCATATCAGGGGGAGGGGGAAGGTGCCATGACTGCCCAGGTGATCACTTCGTGGCTGCTTCCCCCCCACCCCGACCCTCCCCCGCAAGGGGGGAGGGAGAGTTATTGAAAGCGGAAGATTGTCACTAATCAGGTTACTTTATTGCGCACCTCATCCCTCAGCTTGGCACCACTCAGACAGGCTCCTCCCAAAGCTTGCAGGTATAGGAAACGGCTTCATTTGGCCTGCGGCCGGTGAGCATTCACGTAAGCTTTGAGAACAGCCTGCATCCGTGAGATATGTCCCTTCCCGCACGCTTTGAAGTAATCGACAACCTCCTGCTCAAGACGCAGATGCACAGATTGTTTGGGCTCCGGCATAACCAACGTTGCCTGCGTCCAATCGGGATGCACACCCAACTCGTCTTCATCAGCGGCAAGGGCCTCCTCCAATTCCGCATCGGTCATGGCGTCAACTTTTTTCAGGTCAGTGGCGCTGCTGCCACGTTTGGCTTTAAGCTCAGCTGCCGTGTAGCTTCTGATATGCGGCTCTTTCTTCATGACGAGCTCTCCGAAAAGAAATAATCCTGACAATCTCGCCTCGCATCGCGTAAACGACGGTCACAAAACGGCGCTCAAAGGTCCCAACGGCAAGGAACCTCTCCTCGCTGCCGTGGGCCGAAGGGACCACAATATGCGAGGACTCAAAAATGACTCCAACATCGATAAAGTCGAGGCCGTGCTTTTCGAGGTTGCTGAGCCGTTTTCGTTCGTCCCATTCATAGCGCATATTGTGTACACAATTTATGTCTACAGTCAAGTTTCTTCTCGGGGATATTGGCAGGTAGCGGCCCGGAAAAATCAGGCGTTACGAAGTACGGATGTCGGAAGAATTTTGCTCAGCAAGCCCGGGCGAATGATGATTCGCCCCTACCAAATCTGTGCTGAGTCCGCCCGCCCTATCCTTTGCTCTGTGGGAGGAAAGGCACAACTTTATAGGGTAAATCAGTCTGCAAATAAACCTGATCTACCTAGTTTAGGATGAACCATCTTGTTATGAATGAAAAGTGTATTTTGGCCAATTAGTACGGCTCTATTTCAGATAATACTGGCAACATTTCAACATTTTACTTAGCAGAGTGTTCACAATATGAACAATATCACAATGTTCACTCAGTGAACAATAACCACATAAAGACTCGAAATTTCCTTCTCTGACAGTACCCATTCATCTACTGCCATAAAGGGTACGGCACAGTCCCGAAGGGCACAACCATTGCCTGCAAATGGCGACAACCGATGCGTTCATTCTTCACCCTGCCCCCCTACTTCTCGCCGATGTACACATCCACCAGTTGGCCGGGATACAGTGCCAGGTTCTTCGGCTTGGCAAACCGGAACAGCAGCGGCAGAACCCTGACGTCGACCCTCTCGGTCCTCTGGTTCGACAGCTCGATCTTGGGCGACACGTAGGGCTGGACCCGGACATACTCCAGCGGGATGTTGATATCCGTGCCGCGGATGAACATCTTCGCATTGGTCTGCGCCGGCAGCGGCAACCTGTGCACAAGTATCTCGTCGATGTAGCAGCGCACACCCAGATACTGCTGGTCACTACCCATGACAAGGACCGGGCTCAGTCCCTGGGTATAGCTGTCATAGGCACCCTGAGCCGATACGTAGCTGCCGACCGCGGTATTGATCGAGAGTACCACGCCGTCGGAGGACGCTCTCAGAGTGTACTTGTCCAGTAGCGCGCTCGATGCCTGGTACGCCTTTGTCAGTGAGTCGTATTGACGCTCCTGGCTGTCGATGTCGTAACTCCAGGCTCCCGCCTTGACAAGGTCGTACTGCCTGCGCTGAACCTCCAGGTTGCCCTTGGCCACTTTGACGGCATTCACGGCACTGTCGAGGGCGTCCTTGCTGATGGAATCCGGGTCGAGTCGGTATGCGGCCTGCTGCTTGTCGAGCTGGTCCTGGGCGTTTTTCAGCACCGCGCCGGCATATTCCACCTGGGCTCGCGCGACCTCGAGCGTTTCCCTTCTCGGCTGGGCCCTGAGCTCATCGAGGAGCGCTCGTGCCGCGTCGGCCTGGGACCTCAATTGGGCCGCCGTCGCCCGCTGCACGGAATCCTCCAGCGCGACCAGCGGCGCCCCCTGACGCACGGACTGCCCCTCCCTGACCAGGATCCTGGTGATGGTCCCCGGCACCTCCGGATAAACGTTGATGTTCTTGCCGTTGGTCAGATAGCTCTCGATGATGCCGTTGGAGTAAATCCCCTTGCCGTAGGGGTTGGAGGCGGGATTGAACGCCGGGGGCTTGGGCTTCGCCTCTATGCCGAAGAGGTAGGCGCTCACCATGCCGACTACCAGCCCGATCAGGGCAAGCATGAATATGACCTTATTTTTCACCGGTCCCTCCCTGCTCGATGCCGACGATCCTGCCGTCCTCCATCTTCATGATCCGGTCGGCGTATTCGAAGATCCTGCTGTCGTGGGTCACGATGATGATGCAGCGCTGGTCGTTCAGGATGTTCTGCTTCACGAACTCGACGATTCTTCTGCCGGTGTCGCCGTCCAGCGAGGCGGTCGGCTCGTCGAAGATCAGGATGTCCGGCCGGCTGGCGATGGCGCGCGCGATCGCCACCCGCTGCTGCTCGCCGCCGCTCAGCTTGACCGGCGGGAGTTCTGCCCGGTCCCTGATCCCGACGATCTCCAGGTACTTCAGGGCCTGTTTTATGGACTGGTCCCAGTCGAGCCGTTTCAGGATGAGGGGGATCGCCACGTTCTCCACCGTCGTCAGGCGCGGGAAGAGGTGGAAGTCCTGGAACACGAATCCCACCTTGTTCAGCCTGAAGTTGGCAATCTGGTCCCCCGTCATGTTCCAGAGGTCCTCACCCTCCACCAGCACGGTGCCGGAATTGGGCTTGAGTATCCCCGAGATCAGGCTCAGCAGGGTCGTCTTGCCGCTCCCCGAGGGCCCCTCGATATAGAGCATCTCCCCGAAGTAGGCGTCGAAGCTCACCCCGCGCACCGCGACGGTCTTGGAATCCCCCTCGCCGAACCACTTGACCAGGTCAGTTGCCCGCATCGCGAGTTCAGCCACGTCACCCCCGGAAGATGTCGAACGGTTCGATCCTGAGCACCTTCCTGATGCCGATGTAGCTCGATGACCCGGCTATGATCAGCACCATGACGAAGGCGAACCCGAGGGTCGGGAAGGTTATCCGCGCGGCGTAGCTTGGCAGCCTGAGCCGCGCTGCGGCGATGAGCAGCGCGGCGAGGCCTATGCCGAGGCCGTAGCCGGTGAGCGCCGTGAAGGTCGCCTGGAACAGGATCATGAAGACGAGCTCCCTCCCCTTCGCGCCGATCGCCTTGAGCGCCCCGAATTTTTCCAGGTTCTCCAGGATGAAGGTGTAGAAGGTCTGGCCCGATATGGAGAGCCCGACGATGAAGCTGATGACCGTCATGATGAGGACGTTGGTGCCGACGCCGGTCTGGAACTTGTAGAAGTCGGAGGTCTTCTGGATGAACTCGTCCCGGGTCAGCGCCTGGTAGCCGAGCGCCTGCACCTGGCTCTTGATGTAGGGGAGCGCCGCGCTTTCCTTGGGTTCGATCAGGATGAACGCGGTGGTGAACCTGGTGGACGGGATGTACTGCAGCGCCCTGTTATAGGTGGTGTAGAGGGTCGGGACGCCGAAGAGGCTTCCCGTGGCGACCTTGGCGATCCCCACGATGACGCCGCGGTGGTCGTTCAGCTCGAACTCCGTGCCAAGCCGCGGGTTGCCGAGCTTGGGGAATTCTGAATCTTTGACGACGATGAAGGCGTTCTCCGCGTAGAGGTCCTCGATCTGCCCCTCGATGAGTTCCGGCCTGCCGAAGAGGCTCGCGTCGTCGAGTCCCAGGACCGTCACCGACTGGTAGACGCCGGAGCGCAGCTTCACCAGCGCCCCGCCGGAGTAAAGCGGCACCGCGTACTTGACCCCGATGATGCTGCGCGCCGCGTCCAGCACGTAGTCGGGCATGGGGATGCTGTTCGCCGGGGTGTTCACTGCGGGGTCCATGACCCAGAGCTTGGCTCCTACATTGTGCACCGTGGCGGAGGAGCGGTGCAGGATGCCGGCGAACATCGCGGTCATCATGACCATCAGGAAGACCGCGAAGGTGATCCCGACCAGCAAAGCGGCGAACTTCCCCTTGTCGTTCACCAAAAGCTTGTAGGCGATTCTGAGGATTCCCGTCATGTCGATTATCCATTGCGCGTCCGTTGAGCGCGCCAAGCTGTTTGAGTCGGATAATTTTTATGTCTTTGTGGAACACAACCAGTATTGAATACCGTTAATATTGTACTACCTTTGAAGCTGGAAACCATGACAAAGGTGCCACAGCTGTGCGATCTTTAGCAGTATCCCCCCTGCGAAGTTGGGGGGAAGGCTCGCGCAGCGAGACAGGGGGGTTTTCCCCGGGCCCCCCTGCGGATCCCTCCCCTATTAGCACAGGGGGACCAGCCAACGGACCGGCATCAAGAGGGTCTGAGACCGCACTGTAGGGATTTTTTAACGAGATATTTCCCGGGAACTTCTGTATTGCAACGCACCGGCAAAGGTCGTAAACTCCGGCGCAGCGATTACCGTGGAAGAGTCATCCGGCCGATGACTATTTTGATAACGATAACAGGTATTTCTATGCTCCAAAGAGAAGACTCCACCATCCGCTCCCAGTTGACCCGCCTGGTGATAACCTGCGTTTTGCCAGTCTGGCTGGCCGCCGGTTTTTTCGTGTTCCATGCCTATTCAACCAAGCGCAACCAGGTCGTGAGCCACATGCAGGACACGGCGCAGGCCATGACGATGGTCGTCGACCGGGAATTGTCCAGCGTCAGGGCCGCCCTGCAGGCACTGGCCACCTCCCCCTCCTTCGCCAACGACGATTTCGCCGGGGTGCATCGCCAGGCAGTGGAACTCTTGAAATCCTATCCGGGAGCGGACATCATCGTGGCCGACGCCTCCGGCCAGCAACTGGTCAATTCCTACCGCAGTTTTGGCGAACCGCTCCCCAAGCGCAAGAGCCCCGAAACCTTGGCCCGCATCTTCGCAACCGGACAGCCGGTAGTCAGCAATCTGTTCTTCGGCGCGGTCACCAAGCGGGGCATGGTAGGGATCGACATGCCTGTCTTTCGGGACGGCAAAGTGGCCTACGATCTCGCCATGACCTTCCCCTGCGACCGGCTGGGAGTGCTGCTCTCCTCCCTGGTGCTCCCAAAGGACTGGTACGTCTCGCTGCTGGACGGCAAACAAGTGCTGGTTGCCAGGACCCGCAAGCCGGAAATTTATGTCGGAACCAAGGCATCTGCCGGCCTGCGCCAGGTCATGATGCACAAGGTGCAGGGGTCCACGGAGCAAATCAACCTGGAGGGCGATCATGTGTTCTCCACGTTCAACCGGTCGGCCCTCTCCAACTGGACCGTGGTGATAGGGGTGCCCAAGGCGGCGGTCATGGCGGAGATCTACCAATGGATGGGGTGGGCGGTGGGAGGAGCAAGCACCATTTCACTCATCGGTATTTTTCTCGCGGTCGGCATCGCGAGGGGTATAGCCCGGGAGATCCAGGCCTTGGTGGCCACCGCCTTGGCCATCGGGCGCGGCGAGTCGATCACCGGCATCGGCGATCTTAGGGTCAAGGAATCCAGGGAAGTCGCCTCAGCCCTGGTGCAGGCTTCCGAGCTGCTCCAGCAGCGGTCCGAACAGCGTGACGCCGCGGAAAGAGAACTCTTCACAACCATTGATCTGCTCCAGGTGGAAACGGCGGAGCGGCTAAGGGCCTCAGAGGAGCTGATGGAAAAGGAGCGGCTGCTCATTCAGCAAAGCCGCCAGGCGGCCATGGGGGAAATGATCGGCAATATCGCCCACCAGTGGCGCCAGCCCCTCAATACTCTCGGGCTCACCATTCAGAAGCTGGAGCTCTTTCATAACCTGGGCCAGTTCTCCGCTGAACTGCTGCAGGAAAGCGTCGGCAGCTCCATGCAACTCATCCAGCACATGTCCCAGACCATTGAGGATTTCAGCAGCTACTTCAGGCCTGACAAGGAGAAAGTGGATTTCAGCGTGAGCGAAGCAGTAGCCCACACATTGTCGCTGATCGAAGCAAGCTTCAAGAATGAGCACATAGAGATTGAACTCATTCAAAAGGATGATCCATTTATCAACGGGTATCATAACGAATTCGCGCAAGTGCTGCTTAACATCCTGATCAATGCCAGGGACGCCCTGAAAGAAAACCAGAGCGCACTTCCCAAGGTGATCATCACCATAACGGGCGAGGATCGCCGCGCCGTGGTAACCGTTGCCGACAATGCCGGAGGTATCCCCGCCGAGATCATGGGCAAGATCTTCGACCCCTACTTCACCACCAAGGGTCCGCAGCATGGCACCGGAGTGGGCCTCTTCATGTCGAAAACCATCATAGAGAAGAACATGGGCGGGAGCCTCACGGTGAGTAACCTTCCCCATGGCGCCCAATTCAGGATAGCGGTTTGAGAAGGATTCCGGGACTAAAGCACGCGAGCCCAAGCCGCACAAGCTAAAAGGAAAAACATGGACCGCGTCGAGGTAAAACCCGCGTCAGGGCGGGAGCAGCAGGGCCTGAGCTATCCCTTCAGCACGCCGCCGGCCAGGGCGCAGGCGGTGGACATTTGCGCCGACATCAAATGGCTCCGCTTTCCGATGCCTTATGCACTGGATCACGTGAACCTCTACCTGCTGCGCGTGCAGGGCGGCTGGCTTTTGATCGACACCGCGCTCGACTCGCCGGAGAACCGTCAGATCTGGGAGGATTTCCTGAGCGGTCCCTTCCGGGGGGAGACGCTGCGCGGCATCTTCTGCAGCCATTACCACGTGGACCACGCCGGGCTCGCCGGCTACCTGTCGGAGCGCCTGCGGGTGCCGCTTTACATGAGCTACCAGGAGTACTTCACCCTGCGCGGCTGGCCCATGGACCTAAAGCAGGTGCACTGGCAGCACGCGCAGTTCTTCCGCAAGGCGGGACTGCCGGACGAGCTGCTGCCGGGTACCCTGACCAACTTCGATTTTGCCCAGGAAACCTCGGAGCCTCCACCTGCCTTTCTCTCCCTGCGCCAGGGGAACCCCTTCCCCTTGGCCGGTGGCGACTGGCGCATCATGACGGGCGAGGGGCACTCCCCCGAGCACTCCATGCTGCATTCCGCCCGCGAGGCGGTCCTTTTTTCCGGGGACCAGTTGCTGCCCCGCATCTCCAGCAACGTCTCGGTCAGCGTGGTGAGCCCGCAGGACGAGCCGATGAGCGGCTGGCTCGCCTCCCTGGACCGGCTCGCCGAACTGCCGGACCAGGTGCTGGTGCTCCCGGGCCACGGGCTCCCCTTCCGGGGCGCGAGGGCGCGCGTCGAGGAGTTGCGGCGCCACCACGAGCAGAAATTCCAGCTCATCCTCGCGGCCTGCGCCGCGGCCCCGCTGAGCGCCTACCAGTTGACGCTGATACTCTATCCGCGCCCCCTCTCCGACTTCAACCTGCAGCTCGCGCTGGGGGAATGCCTGGCGCACCTCTGCTACCTGCGGGGCCAGGGACGCCTGACCGAAAGGGCCCTGGAGGCGGGAGCGGTCGGCTACCTGAGTGCCCCCTAGCTCAAAGTGTTAGGGGGAGTTTTTTTCCCTCGGGCACGAAAGTCGGGCGAATACAAGATTCGCCCCCACTGGCTCAAGGTACTCCGTAGGGGCGAACCTTGTGTTCGCCCATTTCCGGAGGGTCAGCCTCCGGTACGACCATCCCGTCCAGATCGGCCAGATGGTCGACGAACGGAGCCCTGCAGCGCAACGTTACCTCCCTGCCGCCCTGCGGGGACCTGCCGATCACGACACCGGCCTCCGTCCGCTCCGGAGGCTCCTCCGCTTCATAATCCGCGAAAATCGTGTAGCGCACCCCCTGACTGGAAAACGACAACTGGCGCCGGTCGACCCGTGCCCTGAAATAATGGCTCGCGGTAAATGCCGCAACGGACTTTGCTGGCTGAGGCGGATAGCTGAGCTCAATGGCGCCCGCGCGTCCGAAACGGTACTGGAGGTAGCGCTCAGGCGTTCTGAGAGAGGTCGAGGAACAGACAGAAACGACTTTGCCCGTTCCCTTTATCTGACAGGAAAAAACCGTGCGTTCAGCTTTGGAACAAAGCGAAATGGTGCTGGCAACCTCAGCACGCGCCTGGGAAGCGAGCCCGGCAAGCAGGAAAATCGCTCCTGCTTGCAACGGTAAAGCGCTATGCCAGTGGCCTTGCGGGAGCCTATGCATTGCCGTGCTGTTTCTTGTATTCCTGGTAGGCATCTGCAAGCTTTTCATCATATCTGTTAGCCTTATATCCCTCGCCATTATAGCCCTTTGCGAAGTTTGCCCAGTCTCTTGTTTTCAGATACTGAACAAGGTTATTGTCCTTGCAAAATGCCAGGAAAGTCGCCAGATGCTCCTTTTCTGACTGAAACATTGCCGTACAGAATGTGAACACGTCAGCAAAACCGTTGTGATTGAATCCCATCACCTGGAACTTGCCCCAGGAAGCCGATTTGAGAGCGGCCTCCTGGTTGAGTGCGAAGGCCTCAGAGAGACGCGTCCACTGATCGTCCTTGTAATACTGTTTGGCGCCGTCCCAGGTGGCTTGGGAAAGGTTGGGATGACTGGTGTCGTAAATCCCCTTAGTGAAGTTGTGGAACCAGCGGGCCTCGAAGAGTATTTTCGGGCGGCCTTTTGCGTCGAAGCCTGTTCTGCCGCCCGATTCCACGGCAGAGACGGCGTAGACCGCCGCGGGTTCCACCCCGAGAGAGCCGGCCGCCGCGGCGATGTCGGCGTCCGTGAGCAGAGGCGGTTGAGCGGAAGCGGGTTCGGGGATCAGGTATTGGTCGGCCATGGGCTACCTCCGGACAAAAGTGATGTTGTCGCGCCCCAATGCAGCCGGGGGGAAGAAAGTCTCATTTTGGGGTGGGAGAATTGCTGCAGGTTCCTGACGAAGTATACCTCCGGGCGACACCCCGTGCAGAAAAAAAGGCCAGGTCCGGGGACCTGGCCATTGAGTTCTTGTTCATTCTCATCGTTACTCCCGCCCCGCCGGCTTGGCGCGCTTTTCCTTGCCGGTGAACCATCCCTCGGAGGCCTCCGGGAAGCAGTCGAAACGCGTCACGTACGGCTTGATATCGAGTAGCGGAGTGCCGTCCAGGACGTCGATGCCGCTCACCTGCAAAACGTTGCCGTCACGGCGCAGCAGTTTGACGATGGAGAGCCCGATGCCACTGGGCCTGCAGGGATGCCGGGTGGCGAAGATGCCGTGCGGCGTGTCGTCGAGGAAAGGATGTCGCACGAGTTCCACCTGCGCGGCCCTGTCGAAATGATAGAGCAGGATGAGGTGGGTGAATAGTTCGATGTCCAACAATCCTTCCGCGAATTCGGCGTCAACTTCGACGCTGCCGATGGCGTCAGGATGGAAGAACCCCTGAATGGGTGCCGATTCCTTAGTGGCATAGTTGGTGTGGATGACACCAATGGGCGTGCATTTGAACTCCATTATTACCCCCTGTCCTGACGCTTCACTCTGTCACCGGCAAAGACAAATCGCCCTATCATCAGGCGAAACTGACAACAACGGTTTTTAGCACTACCCAGGTTGCTTGATCGCGGCCTATCCTAATGGAACAGGCACATCGATACCAGTCTTTTTTTGACATGCGGGAGGCAGAATCGATCACGCTCTCCAACCGGTACTTTTCTACAAACCTGTGCAAGCCCGCGCGGCATCTGCGCTGCAACCACTTTGGGCACGGGGTGAATGCGGACGCAGCTCACGGGCGAACACGAGGTTTGCCCCTGCCATCTCATCGCGCAGGTAGGGGCGAATCTTGTATTCGCCCGTCTTGCGCGCCCCGAGGGAAATATCATCCGCTTCCAACGGAGCCAACACTATGGAGTGTTGTAGTGATCCGGCTGCCTCAATTAACGGCATTAGCAACAATTTAAGTCACCGGTAACAGCCAGGCACAGGTCACTATTCTTCAAGTATATAGAATTGTGGAGCATATCATCCGGCTCAGAACTGGCATGCGTTATGTAAGCAATTTCGTATCCCACGCGGGTTCTGAGGGCCTCGGCAAAACCGCCAACTGCGAAAAAAACTTTTATCAAGGAGAATCAATCATGTGCACAGGGAATAAGATGACAGAAAACGCCGCAGGGGAGTGCCGGGGCAAATGCGGCGATCTTGCCCAGGCTAAGGCACCGGAAGCAGAGGTTCGCAAACAGCAGCGCGAATGTCACGGCGACCAGGACCAATCCGCAGGATCAGCTGCGGAGACCTGCTCTTGTGGCGAATGACAACACGGGGTGTTCCTCCCTACCTCAATATTAACAGCACCTTATCTGCTTCGACGTGCTTATTTTTAGCGCGCGGTGACCTTGACACCGGTCTATCCCTGCCGGATAATGAACCATTGTCTCAGCTCACCATCGTTCAGGAAGGTCACAGTTTCTACGGAGGATTTACATGAAAATCAGCGCGCGCAACACATTCGCAGGCACGGTATCGGGTATCATCAAAGGTGCCGTCAACGCGGAAGTCACCATCACCCTCAAAGGTGATGTCCCCCTGGTCGCAGTAGTCACCAACGGCGCCATCGACAACCTGGGTCTGACGGTCGGCTCGGCGGCCTTTGCAATTGTCAAAGCCAGTTCGGTTATCATTGGTACAGACCTGCACGACGCCAAAATCAGTGCACGTAATGTCTTCTGCGGCACTATTGCCAAAATCATCGAAGGTCCGGTCAATACCGAGGTGGATGTGGAGATCGGCGGCGGCAACGTCATGAGCGCCGTCATTACCCACGGCAGTTCGCAGGGGCTCGGGCTCAAAGAAGGCGGTCACGCCTGCACTCTTTTCAAGGCCTCCAGCGTCATCATCGGCGTAAACTGACACAAAAACGGGACAACGGTGACGCTGTCCCTTTTTTGGCCTTGACGTTATGTACTCCAGGATATAACGTGTCCAAAAAAAAAGAGCACTGCGATCCCCTTGCATAAGCCTGCACGGCCAGCAAAGGAGAAGCGATGGTCAAGTCTAACCTGAAGCAACCGGTCCCCCAGGTGCGAGCGCCGTGCCACACGCGTGCACGGGATGCCGGTAACCACATATTCTGATTGGAGGTATTGAAATGAAAACTGCACTCAAGATGGCCACAACCCTGCTCTGCTGGCTGCTGCTTGCCGCTCCGGCACTGGCTGGCGAGATCAACCTCTCCGTCGCGGCCAGCCTCAAGGACGTCATCAACGAGCTTTCCGATGGTTTCGCCAAAGCTCATCCCGGCGCGAAGTTCCTGAAGAACTACGGGGCCTCCGGCCAGTTGGCCAAGCAGATCGAAAGCGGAGCGCCGTCCGACATCTTCATCTCGGCGAATCTTGAGTGGATGGATTACCTGAAGAACAAGAAGCTGGTCGATACCGCGAGTATCGGCACCTTTACCTACAACACCCTGGTCTTTGCCGGGCTGCCGGGCAAGGCGTCGTCGTTGAATGATTTGCTGAAGCTGGACCGGATCGCCATCGGGAGTCCCAAGAGCGTCCCCGCCGGCGAGTACGCCGTGGAAGCACTCAAGAGGGCCGGTCTCGACAAGCAGTTGGAGAGGAAGCTCATCATGGCCCGGGACGTGCGGGAGTGCCTGATGTATGCGGAGCGCGGCGAGGTGGATGGCGGCTTCGTCTACCGGACCGACGCCCTGCAGGCGAAACAGGCCAAGATACTTTTCACGGTCCCCCAGGATCTCTATCCGCGGGTGGTCTACCCCATGTCGCTTACCTTGGCCGGGGAAAAGAACAAGGACGCCGCCGCATTCTTCGCCTATCTCCACAGCAAGGAGGCCAAATCGGTGCTGGCTAAATACGGATTTGCCGCTCATTAGGCGCCCCGGAAGCAAAGGAGCAAAAAATGGTCAGAATCACTGCCGAGCCGATCGTCCCTGCACAGGTCTATGACCTGATCTCCCCGCTGGGCGCCGGCTCGGTCCTGCTGCATTTCGCCGTGGTCAAGCCGCAGCAAGGGGCTAGCGGGACCACCAGCTACATCGATTATGGTACCCAGGGGGACGCCGAGGCCGAGTTGCAGGCCATTGCCGAGGAACTCGCCGCCCGATTCAACCTGGTGGACACCGTGTTGATCAGGCGCACCGGGCGGCTCGGCCTCGGAGAGATCATCTCGCTGGCGGCCGCCAGTTCCCCCAACAGCCGGGACGCCTTTGAAGCCTGCCAGCAGGGGATACAACGGTTGAGAACAATGAAGACCATCGTTAAGAACGAGGTATGCGGATAACTAGGATGGGTGTTTCTGCCCCCCTATGGAAAGAGCTCTGTTTTGGGGAGATGTTGTTTTTCCCAACTTTTTCGACTTTGAAAGCTTCCCCCTCGCCCTGTGGGAGAGGGCTGGGGAGAGGGATTTACCATTATTGCCATTGCTGCTTCGTGGAGCCTCCCTCACCCCTACCCTCTCCCAGGGGGAGAGGGAGAGCTAGGGAAAGCGGTATACGGTATGAAACGACAACTCCCGAGCCGTCCCCCCTACTTCGCAGCGGGGAGACATCAAGCCGCCGGACGATCAACCACTCAGCCTAGCTGGCGCAGGGCGCGGGCGGTCAGCACGCGCGCCATCTGCTTTCGGTACCCCGGGGTCATATCCGTGTTGTCGATGGGGCGCGCCGCCTTGAAGGCCAGTTCCGCCACCTGGTCGATGATCTCTCCGGTCAGCTCATTGCCGAGCATCAGCTCTGCCGCCTGTTCCAGAAGAATCGGGGTGGACTCCAGTGCTCCCAGCACGACCCTCGCCTGTGTCACCTTCCTCTCCGCATCCCGCTCCAGAACCACCGCCGCCCCCGCCACCGGAAAATCGATGGAATTGCGCCGGCGCATCTTCAGATAGGCCATCTCCAGCGTCCCGGCGGGCGGCAGCACGATCGCCGTGACGATTTCCCCCGGCCTTTTTGTGAGGTAACTTATGCCGTCGCGCTGATAAAAATCCAGTATCGGCAGCTCCCGCTCGCCGTCCGGTCCCGTCAGCCTCAGCCTGGCGGCAAGGGCCACCAGCACCGGGACCGTGTCGGCCGAGGAGACCGCAAAGCAGCGCGGGCTCTTGGGGGCCGCCTGGCAGATGGAGCCGCAGGCCTTCAGACAGTATCCCAACGCCTGGCGCCAGAGCGCACTCTGGTTGTAATAGGTGCAGCGGGTGTCCAGACAGACATTGCCGCCGATGGTCCCGTTATTGCGCAGCTGAGGGGTGGACACCAGGTAAGCGGCCCTGGCAAGCGCGGGATAGCCTGACATGATCTGAGGGTGCTCCACGATCTCTGTGAGAGTGGTCATGGCGCCTATGACCATGCCGCTCACGGGATCGCCCGAGATACCCCTGAGAGAGGCCACCTTTGATAGGGAAACCAGGACTCCGAAATCGACCTGCCGGCGCTTCAGGTTGGGATACAGGTCGGTGCCGCCGGCCACCAGGGTGGCGCCTTCCTGCTCCAGATAGGCGAGGGCCTCGTTCAGGGTTCCGGGGGTCAGGATGTTCAGTTCCGGCAATCTCAGCATGGTCAGTCCCCCTCGATCGCTTCAGGTTGCCACTTGGTGTAAGGCTCCTGTTCCCCGTGCGGCGCGTCCCAGGGCCTGGCGATCTTGTCCGCCTTGGCGAAAAAGTAATCCGGCTCGCTGGTCTTCCCGTAGCGCCCCGATCCGCCCTTGGCCTTGTCCTCCAGCGCCTTGAGGACCTTCTCCGGCGTGACGGGGAGCTCGTCGATGCGCACCCCGAGCGCGTCGGAGATGGCGTTCACGATCGCCGGCACCACCGAGAGGAGCGGCCCCTGCCCCACTTCCTTCGCCCCGAAGGGTCCCTCCGGGTCCGGGTCCTCTACCAGCAGGCACTCCACCTCGGGCATGTCCAGGGAGGTCGGAGTCTTGTAATCGAGCATGGACGGCGCCTTCAGCAGCTGGCCCCGGGTGAGCTGCTCCTCCATGAGCGCCTCTCCGAGTGCCATGTAGACGCTTCCCTCGATCTGGCCGATGACGTTGGGCAGGCTGAGCGCGCGGCCGATGTCATGCGCCACCCAGACCTTTTCCACCGTCACCAGTCCCGTCTCGGGGTCGCAATCCACCTGCGCCACGACGGCCGAATAGCTGTAGGCGGGCGAAGGCCCCACTCCCGAGCCCTTGTAGGGGCCGGCCAGGTCGGGGGGCCGGTAGCCGCCCACGACGACCAGCGGGCCGTGCAGGTGCTCCGCCAGGATGCAGGCCTGCGGGAAGCCGACGCGCTTCGCCGGATCGCTCTTGTCCATGATGGCCCCGTCGCGAAAGACCAGGTCCTCGCGCGGCGTGTGCAGCTTGTGCGCCACCGCCTGGGCGAGATACCCCTTCAGTTCCTGGGCGGCCTTGATGGCGGCGTTGCCCGACATGAAGGTAACCCGGCTGGAGTAGCTCCCCATGTCGACCGGCGTGAGGGAGGTGTCGGCGGTCAGGGTGAAGATGTCCTTGGGCTGCAGGCCGAGGACTTCGGCGACCAGCATGGCGTGGATGGAGCGCGACCCCTGACCGATGTCGGTGGAACCGGTGTAGAGGGTTACCCCGCCGCCCCGGTCCGCGCGCAGCATGACCTGGGAGTGGTCCAAAGGGTTATGGTAGAGCGGCAGGCCGGCCCCGCACATGTAGGAGCTCATGGCGAAACCGATCCCCTTGCCGTGGGGAAGGCTCCCGCGCTTCTGCGAAAAGCCCGAGGCCCGGTCCACCTGTTTCAGGCACTCCACCAGGGCGCAACTGGTGATGCGCAGGTGGTTCGCGGTGACCGAGTAGGGAGAGACCAGGTTGACCCGGCGCAGATCGATTGGGTTCATGCCCAGGTCTTCCGCTATCTTGTCCAGTTGCAGCTCCAGGGCGTAGCGCGGCTGCGGTGCCCCGTGCCCGCGCTTGGGGCCCGGCGGCGGCTTGTTGGTGAAGACGCGCACCCCGTCCAGCTTGAAGTGGGGGATCTTGTAGGTCGTGGTCTGCAGCACCCCGGTGTAGAAAAGGGTCGCCACGCCGAAGCTCGCGTGGGCGCCGCCGTCCATGAAGTTGGTGTAGTGCATGGCCGTGATGGTGCCGTCCCTCTTGACCCCGGTCTTCACCCGCATCAGCACCGCGTGGCGCCCCCGGTGCGTGTAAAAGACCTCCTCGCGGGTCGCGGTGTACTTGACCGGCCGGCCGGTCTTGAGGGCCAGGTGCGCCACCACCATTTCGTGCCCGAACGGCTCGCTCTTGCCGCCGAAGCCGCCGCCCACCGTCGGGGCGACGATCCGGATGTGCGCGGCGGGCTTCTCCAGCACCTTGGCCATCGCCTTATGCAGGTAGTGCGGAGTCTGGGTGGAGGTGTACACAGTCAGGTGCCCCTGGTCGTCGATGGTGGCGACCGTGGCGTGCTGCTCCATCGCCATGTGCGTGGAGCCGCAGTAGTAGAAGAGATCCTCCCGGATATGGTCGGCCTGGGCGAAGCCGGCCTCCACGTCCCCGAACTCCAGCTTGATCTCCTTGGAGATGTTCCCCTTGCGCGTGTAGGTGTGGATCGGGTCGTCAGTGGGCTGCAGCGCCTCCTCGATGGACATGAAGCTCGGCAGTATCTCGTACTGCACCTTGAAGAGCCCGAGCGCCCGTTCGGCGGTCTCCTCGTCCACCGCCGCGACGGCCGCCACCGGGTCCCCCACGTAGCGCACCTTGTCGTGCGCCAGGGCGTGTTCGTCCTCGGTCACCGGCAGCACCCCGAAGGACACCGGCAGTTCGGAGCCGGTCATTACCTCGACGACACCCGGGCAGGCGAGCACCGCGGAGCAATCAACGCTGACGATCTTTGCGTGCGCGTGCGGGCTGCGCAAAAGCCGGCAAAAGAGCATGCCCGGGAAGCAGAGGTCCGAGGTGTACTCGGCCTTTCCGGTCGCCTTGCTGAGACCCTCCACCCGGGGATGGGATTTGCCGATGATTTGAAAATCCGTTTTCATGGCTGCACCTCGTCGCCCTGGCACGCGTCGGTACCGCAGCAGTCGTGTTCGACCATGCGCCGGCCTGCCAGATCCACCGCCTGGTAGATCTTCAGGTACCCGGTGCAGCGGCAGATGTTGCCGGAGAGCGCGTCCTTTATCTCGTCCGGGGCCGGTGCCGGGTTCTTGTCCAGCAGGGCCTTCGAGGAGAGCAGCATGCCGGGAGTGCAGTAGCCGCACTGCGCCGCGCCCAGTTCGGTGAAGGCGGTCTGCAGCGGATGCGGGGAGCTGATCGTTCCCATCCCCTCCACCGTCAGGATCCTTTTCCCCTGGACGTCCACCGGCATGGTGATGCAGGAAAGGAGCGGCACGCCGTCCACCAGGACGGTGCAGGCGCCGCACTCGCCCAATTCGCAGCTATGCTTGGTGCCGGTAAGACCCAGGTCCTCGCGGATGACTTCCAGAAGCGTTTTGTGCAACGGCACATACAGCTCATGGTCCACGCCATTGACAGTCAGCCTTATCACAGCTTTCATGTTTTCTGTCTCTCCAAGGGTTGCTTCGCTATTAGATCTCGGTGGTCACGAGGTGCCCACCCTTAGGTAAAGAATTTAGTCGTACATCGTTCCCACGCTCCAGCGTGGGAATGCATCCAGGGACGCTCCCGCGTCCCGTTCAGCTGCGTGGGACCGCATCCGGTAACGCTTCAGCGCCACTTCCGGTGCTGGACGCTGGAGCGTCCAGAGAGTCCGTTCCCACGCAGGAGCGTAGGAACGATGGCTACTTCTCGCGAGAATTATGACTTGCATGCAATACATATGCGCAGACATTGCGGCAGCCATTGGTGGGGTATGACCAAATATAGCAGCAACTGGGTCCGCATTCAGCCGATAAACCATCAGATTTTTATCTTGCATACAAGATATAATCCAAAACCATCCATGTCAAGGCATAATATCGGGCAGTGCCAAGCCCGACAAAGCGGTCTCTCAGCCCTCAGCCGGTGTTGCGCAGCCCCGACGCGATGCCGTTGATGGTAGCGGCCAGCACGAAGTCAAGCTCCCCGTCGACCTCCCCGGACCTTCTGCGGCGCAGCAATTCGATCTGGATCAGGCTCAGCGGATCGACGTACGGGTTGCGCAGCCTGATGGAGCGCGCCAGGGAGGGGTTCTTCTCCAAGAGCTCCTTTTGGCCGGTGATCGCCAGGATGAGCCGGCGGGTGCGCAGGAACTCCTCCGAGACCATGCCGAAGACCCGCTCCCGCAGCCCCGCGTCCGCCACCAGCCCCGCGTAGAGGCCCGCCAGCGGCAGGTCCACCTTGGTAAGGGCCAGCTCGACATTGCGGACCAGGTCGTTGAAGACGGCGACGCTGGAGAGCATCTCCTGGAGGACCGCGAGCCCGTCATTTTCCTGCTGAACGAAGAGTTCCAGCGCGTGGCCGACCCCGAACCAGGCGGGGATCACGTGCCTGCTCTGCATCCAGCCAAAGCCCCAGGGTATGGCGCGCAGCTCCCCCAGGTCCCGGCTGGCGCTGCGCTTGGTCGGGCGGGAACCGATCTTGGCCAGTTCGAACTCCAGCACCGGGGTGGCCTGCTCGAAATAGGGCATCAGATCCGGGTTGTCGGCGATGCGCTCCCGGTAAAAGCGGTAGGCCGTCTCCGAGAGCCGCCCCATGGTCTCCTCCCAGGCTGCGGCCCCCGGCACCTCCTGCGGGACCAGGCTCAGCGAGCCCAGGCAGGCCGCGACCATCAGTTCCAGGTTGCGCTCCGCCAGGATGGCATCGGAATATTTCCAGTTGATCACCTCGCCCTGTTCGGTGATGCGGATGGCACCGCTGAAGCCCGCCGGCGGCTGGGCCGTTATGGCACGATAAGTGGGCCCCCCGCCCCGCCCCACCGTGCCGCCCCGGCCATGGAACAGGCGCAGCCTGACCCCGCACTGGACGGCGACCTGCTGCAGGGCGCGGTGCGCCTTGAAGATCTCCCAGGTGCTGGTGAGCATCCCGCCGTCCTTGTTCGAGTCGGAGTAACCGAGCATGACCTCCTGCCTGCGCTGCCAGGAATCGAGATAGGGTGCGTAGTCGGGCCGGCTCCAGAGCTCGCGGCAGATTTCCGGGGCGTTGCGCAGGTCCTCTATCGACTCGAAAAGCGGCACCGGCATGATCCCCGGATCGCGGCCGTCGGCGCTCCCCGCCACCCGCACGCCGCACAATTCCAAAAGCCAGACGAGCGACAGCACGTCGGTCAGCGCCTCGGCGCCGCTGATGACATAGTTGCAAAGCGCCTCGGGCGGATAGCTCCGTTTGAGCTCGGCCAAGGTCCGCATGGTGTCCAGAAGCCCGACCGTTTCCGCCGAGGCGGTGGCCGGCGCCCGGTCCTCGTCACCCTTGAGCCGGGAGCCGGCGGCAAGCTCCGCGACCGCGCGGGCGTGGACCCGGGCATGCTGGCGCACATCGAGGGTGTGCAGGTGGAAGCCGAAGGTCTCCACCCGGCGCAGTATCGGGTCCAGGTAGCTTAGGGCCAGCCGCTCGCCGCCGCGGGCGGCCAGGCTGACCCGCACGATGGAGAGGTCCGTTCCGAAAGAGGCCGCATCCGGGTAGGCTTCCGGGTCCCCCGGCTCGCTCTGGGTGCAGCGCAGACGGTGCATGACGACGGCCAGGAACCCGCGGTACTGCTCACAGGCAGGATAGGCGGAGATCTTGGGCACCAGGGCCGGGAAGGCGAGGCAATAGCGCTCCAGCGCCGCGCCGAGTTCCCGGGAGTACTCCACCCGGCAGCTCGAGGTGGTGAGCAGCTCGCGCAATTCGTCCACATCGGCAAGATACTGGGCCAGGATGGTCTCGCGCGCCATCTGGAGGGCGACCCGGGTGGTGTCGGTGGTCACGAAGGGGTTGCCGTCCCGGTCGCCGCCGGTCCAGGAGCCGAACCGGACCACCGTCGGCAGATCGCTTCCGGAGAGCGGCATGCCGTACACCTCGCGGAAGGCTTCCGCCATGTCGTGATAGAAGTGGGGCAGCGGCACGATCAGCGACCCGGGATAGTGGTTCACCCCCATGCGGATCTCGTCCAGGACCGTCGGCTGCTTGCGGCGCACCTCGTCGGTCTGCCAGAGGGCCGTGATCTCCGCCAGGATATCGTTCTGTCCCCCCGTGGCGGCGGCATCGGTCAGCGGCAGCCGGTCCAGCTTCTCGAGCGCCTGGGCGATGCGGCGCCGCTTGAAGAGGACGACTCTGCGGGCAACCTCGGTCGGGTGCGCCGTGAATACCGGCGTCACCTCCACCTGGCTAAGGAAAGCCAGCGCGTCCGGTCCGCTGATGCCCGCCTCCCGCATCCGGCGCAGCGTGCCGCGCAGGGAGCCGGGCTTGTCCTTGTCCTCCGCAGCCAGGCGCGTCGCCTGCAGCCGGCGTTTGCGATGGTTGGTCTCCGCGAGGTTGGTCATTTCGAAAAAGGTGCCGAAGGCCTTGACGATCTGGTAGGCATCGTTCACCGACATGCTCCGGACGATTTCAGCCATGCGCCGCTTCAGCTCCCCTTCTTCCGGGCTATCCTGGGCGGCGTCCAAATGGCCGCCATCGAGCAGGCGCAGGCGGATGGCCAGCAGGCGCAGTTCCTCCTCGGCCTCGAACACCGGCACGCCGGCCTGCTCGCGGATGACGGTGCCGAGCAGCATCCCCAGGGAGCGCACATCGCGGCGCAAGGATTTCTCCTTGGCAGCGGGATCGCAGCTCGTCAGTTCCTCCAGGCGACCTCGCTGATCAGCCACCCTCCAGTACAGTTCCGTATCAGGCATAAACCGCTCTCCTTGACAGCCGTGTTGGATCAGGGTCCCAACTTGCTAGACAACATTGTACTACGTAATTCTTAGTTCCCTACTCCAGACAGACTCAGGCAGGTATTTTTTGCACGGGCGCGAGGAGTAGTAACGTGGGATGACCATGGTCGGCCCCAGAGATTCTGAGGCCGACGGTCCCGGCATGGAGCACGAGGGGCAGGGAAGCAAACTTGGAAGTGGAGCATGGCAGGGGCAAGGGCGTGGGTGATTTTCCCCGAGGGGGAAGGCTAGCGCGTTTACGCCTTTTTGACGAACTCCGACTTTAACTGCATGGCGCCGATGCCGTCGATCTTGCAATCGATATCGTGGTCTCCCGAGACGATCCGGATGTTCCTGACCTTGGTGCCGACCTTGACCACCAACGAGGATCCCTTGATTTTCAGGTCCTTGATAACGGTGACGGAGTCGCCATCGCTGAGCACGCTGCCGAAAGCGTCGCGCACGACACTGTCTTCGACCGCGCTTTCGGCGGCTACTATTGGCCACTCATGGGCGCATTCCGGGCAGACGTACAGTTCCCCGTCTTCGTAGGTGTATTCCGAGCTGCATGAGGGGCATTTGGGGCTTGCTGACATGTGGCATCCTTTGCATTCTTTGCTGGTAATTGGTATGAAATTCTGAAACCTTGGTTTGCAGGGCTCGGTCGAGAAAAGGTTGCCATTCCCACCTTATTGACACGTCCGTCACGTTGGCAGAGCGCAGGCCGAGCGAGGCTAGAGCATACCACATCACTCCCAGCCGACAAAGTCCGATTATTTGCTACAATGCCCACCTCACGTTCATATTCTATTTTTTATTAAAATTATCTTTGACATTACACTTTGACTGTCCTAATCTTCTCTCAGCCTGATATGAACATTGAGCTGCACTAGCCGCCTGTGAGTACCCTCAGCCTTCTGAACTATGAGTTGGAGAGATGTTATGCAATGGACCGGGAGGAGTGAGTGTATGCGCCATGACAGGTGTGACGGCAGCGCTTTGCTGAAATGGGTTCAGATGCTCCAGGTTCTGCTACTCCTCGTTCTAGTGGCGATTGCGGCACCGGCCTCAGCCGATGGAAGCCACCCGCCGAGAACCATAAGCGTCCCCGCGACGCTTCCCACCATACAGGGCGCGATCGATGCCGCCTTCAGCGGCGACACTGTCCTCGTTGCCCCCGGTACCTATCGCGAGAATATCGACTTCCACGGCAAGAACATCACCGTCACCAGCAGCGACGGCGCCGACGCCACCTTCCTCGTGGGGGACCAGACAGCCTCGGTGGTTACCATCGGCTCCGGAGAAACCCGCTCGGCCGTATTGAACGGGTTTTCCATCACCAACGGTAACGGCAACTCCAACGCCGGCTATAGCGGGGGTGGGATCTGGATCTCGGGCAGTTCCCCGACGATCAGCAACAACAAGATTTACGGCAACATCGGCGATTTTGGCGGGGGCATCGCCTCCAATTTCGGTTCCCCCTCCATCAGGAACAACAAGATTTACCAAAACAGCGGTTCAATGGGGGGCGGGATCCTTCTGGGCGGAGATGCGTCACCCGAGGTGATCGGCAACACCATCTCCGGAAACCAGGCCGACTACGCTGGCGGGGGAATCACCCAGTGGGCCACCGGAAGTCCGCTGATCAGCGGCAACGTGGTCAGTGGCAACACAGCCCGTTACATGGGGGGCGGCATCGCGATTGAAGCCGGCTACTCCACCGCCTTGTTCCTACAAAACCTGGTAGCGAACAACAAGGCTGAGACCAGCGGGGGAATATCGGAGGTACCCAGCTCCAATGACTCCTTCGTCAATAACACGATAGCCAACAACGACTCCACAACCAGTGACGCCACACAAAACGCGGGCGTTTCGGCCGGCAACGCCTCGTTTGTCAACAACGTGATCGTCGGCGTTCCGGGAAAGAGCGCGGTGGCCTGCAGCAGCGCCGGTTGGTTTGCCGGTTTCAGCCACAATATCGTCTATGCCTCCTCCGGGCAGGCCTATGCTTCAGGGTGCCCCGACCAAAGCGGCAGCGGAGGCAACATCACCGGCGATCCCCAGTTGGGAAGCGCGTCCCTGGGGTCCTATGCCCTCTTACCCGGCTCCCCAGCCATCGACGCCGGAGACGGGACGGTCTCCTCGCTTCCGGCGACCGACCTCGGCGGGGCGGCGCGGAGCGTGGACGGCAACGGCGACGGGACCGCGGTCGTCGACCTGGGCGCCTACGAATTCGACCCGGCGCTTCCGCTCGCCCGGTTGGGGGGCATCCCGACCGCCTTCCTGACGCAGAGCACGCTCAATCTTAGCACCGCTGGCAGCGGCGTCGTCTCATACCGCTACGCCCTGGACGGGGGAGCCTGGTCGGTGGGTGATACCCCCGTGGCGACACCGATCACCCTATCCGGTCTCGCCAGTGGCCAGCATGCGATCGCGGTCCTCGGCAAGAACGCCCAAGGGGTGGAGCAGCAACCCTGGGCGGCGACCACCGCGCAGTGGGTGGTGGACACCGAGACCAGCGACCTCAGCTTCACCTCGGGAGGGGCGGCCCCCTGGTTCCACCAGGCTGCGGTGAGCCGCGACGGCATCGCCTACCAAAACGGCGCGGCCCGCGCGGGTCAGTCGAGTTGGCTGGAAACAATCGTCACCGGTCCCGGAGCACTCCGCTTCTGGTGGAAATTCAGCTATCCGGCCTACTTCGGCACGACGCTTTCCCTAAACCTCGACGGGAGCACCCTGCTTACCCTCAAGTATGATACCGACTGGCAACCCCAGACGCTAAAGATCCCCTCCGGGAGCCACACCCTGCGCTGGAGTTATACGCCCGACAGCAACCCGTACATGCCGGCTTCCGGTGCCTGGCTCGATCAGGTGGTCTACCAGCCGGGAACCAATCTCGACGTCACCCCGCCGGAGACCACCGCCGCACCGGCTCCGGGGATGTACAACGGCAGCCAGAGCGTCGCCCTTTCCTGCAACGACGCCGCCGGCAGCGGCTGCGCTGCGACCTTTTACTGCCTCGGGAGCGGCTGCATCCCCGCCTCCCGGTACAGCGCGCCGCTGGTCCTCTCCATCGGGACGGATCTCAGGTTCTTCTCCACGGATGCGGCGGGGAACGCGGGAATCGTCAAGACCGCGACTTACAGCTTCGACTACACCCCCCCCACGTCCTTCCTCTCGCCCTCCGCCGGCAGCTACACCGGGGCACGGGATGTATCCCTCTACTGCGGCGACACGGGCCTTGGATGCGCCGCCATCTATTACTGCCTCGGTAGCGGTTGCACCCCCACCACACTCTACAGTTCCGCCACTCCCGTCCACATCGGCACATCGACTGATCTTCGGTACTATTCGGTGGACAAGGGCGGCAAAACCGAGAAGGTCAACACCGCCACTTTTATCATCACCCCCGACGTTACGGCTCCGACGACCACGATGGACCGTGCCGGCGGCGTCTATAGCCCGTTCTCCCCCAACCTGCGCTGCTCGGACGGCGACGGCAGCGGCTGCGCCGCCACCTACTACTGCCTGGGGACCGGCTGCAACCCGACCACCCTCGTGCCGGATTGGTATGCCATCCCCCTGCTTACGCATTCAACCGAGGTGAGCTTTTATTCGGTGGATAAATCTGGGAACACAGAAACGGTGCAAACGGCCTCCTTTACCATTGATGGCGCCCCCCCTGTGACCACCCCCTCGGTACCGGGAGGGATCTACGCGACATCCCAAAGCGTGGCCCTCTCCTGCGGGGACGGCAGCGGCAGCGGCTGTTCCGGGACCTACTACTGCACCGGGAGAAACTGCTCGCCGATAACGCAGTACACCGGGCCGATCAGCATAGCCTCCTCGACCTACCTCAGCTATTACTCGGTCGATGCGGTGGCAAACGCAGAGGTGGCCAAGACCGAGCGCTACCTGGTCCAGACCGTACCCGGGACGACCATAAAAGTACCCGCCGATCAGCCGACCATCCAGGGGGCCATCGACGCGGCCAACGACGGCGACGCGGTCGTGGTTGCACCGGGCACCTACCGGGAAATCCTCGACTTCAAGGGGAAGGCGATCTCCGTGACCGGCAGCGGCGGAGCCGAGGCGACCATAATAGATGCGGAATATACCGGCCCGGTGGTCAGTTTCGTCTCCGATGAGTGGACCAATACCGTACTCCAGGGGTTTACCCTGCGTAACGGCTATTCCACGAACTACATGCCGAGTAACGGATTGGGCGGCGGGGTAAGGATCGACCATGCCTCACCAACCGTCCGGAACAACCGGATTCTGAACAACGCCGCCTGCACGGGAAGCGGCGTGTCGGTACTGGGCGGCGCCCCGCTTCTGCAGGGAAACGTGATCGCCAACAATATCCAGGCCCAATGCGGCACTGGCGGAGCCGGAATCTACCTCTCCGGGACCTCGGGAGCCCAGGTCATCGGCAACGACATTCACGGCAACCAGCTCTATGTCGGTGACGGCGGAGGGATCCTTCAGGACAGCGGAGCCAATACGACGATCCGAGGCAACACGATCCACGGCAATTCGACTCCCGGCAGCGGTGGCGGGATCGCCCTGTTTCGACCGACTGGTCTTCAGCTGGTTGACAACCTCCTGACCGGCAACCAGGCAGCAGGCGGCGGGGGTCTCTACTTGGCCGACGGCTACGGACCTGTTGCCGTCATCAGCAACAGCATCCTCGGCAACGACGCCCTGCTGGGAAGCGGCATTCTGGTAGCCGGCCAAAACGAGAGCGCGGTCCTGGTCAACAACCTCATTGTGGCCAAACCGGGACAGACCGCCCTGCAATGCGATCCTCCCGAAGTTTCCTTCGGCAACGTTGCCCCCCAACTCGCCAACAACCTTGCCTTCGGCGCCGGGGGCACGGCATTCGGCGGGATCTGCAGCGACCAGGAGGGGCAAAACGGTAACCTCAGCGCCGATCCACAGCTCCCCGGAGCTTCCCTGGGCTACCTCGGGCTGCAGGCGGGCTCCCCGGCGATCGATGCCGGCCTCGACTCCTCTGCCCTGATTCCCGCCACCGACCTCAGCGGGACTCCCCGCATCCTCGCAGGCCACTCCGGCGGGACGCCCCGCATCGACATTGGCGCCTACGAGTACGATCCGGACGCGCCGCAGGCGACCCTGACCGGAGTTCCTGTCGGGGCGGTCCGGGAGGATTCCGCCTCCCTGAGCGTGGGCGGCAGCGGGATCGTCACCTACCGCTACGCGCTGGACGGTGGAGCCTTTGGCACGGTCGACACGCCGGTCGCCACCCCTATCGTCCTTACCTCGCTGGCAGGAGGCAGTCACACGGTCGCCGTGGTCGGGAAGTCCGCGGCCCGCGAGCAGTCCGAAGCCTCGGCGACCCTGGCACAGTGGAGCGTCGATTCGATCGCACCGGTGACCACGGCAGCGCCGGGAAGCGGCAGCTATGCCGCCGCCCAGAGCGTGACCCTGAGCTGCGACGACGGCACCGGCAGCGGCTGCGCCGGCACCTTCTACTGCCTGGGCGGCGAGTGCGCCCCCGACACCCCCTACACGGCTCCGATTGCGGTCTCCTCCAATGCCGGTCTGCGCTACTACTCGATTGACCGGTTCGGCAACAAGGAGGCGGTCAAGACAGCCAGCTACAGCTTTACCGGGAGCCTCTCCGGCCAGGTGAGCGACGGCACAGCGGGAGGTCCCGTCGCAAATGCAAGGGTCCAACTGTACAACGCCGTGTCCGGCTCCTCGAGCTATTACACCAGCACCGACAGTAACGGCGCCTACCGGTTCGACAATATCCCAAGCGGTAGCTACAAGATCAATGTGTCCGGCGCTGACTACCTTTACCAGTGGTACAGCGGCAAGGAGAACCTTGCGACAGCTGACGCGGTTACCCTTCTCACCCCCTTGACCGTCACCGGGCTCGACGTGGTCCTGTTCCGGGCCGGGAAACTCTCCGGCACCGTCACCGGCGGCGACACCGGTGCGGCAATCGGGCCGGTGAACCTCACGGTCTACGATGCGGCGACCGGAGGCGCCCTGTTCTACGCCTCCACCGATGCCTCCGGCTCCTACACCGTATCCGGGCTGCACACCGGCAGCTACAAGGTTTGGTTTGGCGCCAGCGGGGGGTATCTCGGCCAGTGGTACGGCAACGCAGGGGATATCTCCTCCGCAGCGGTCGTTGCAGTGACTGAAGCCGTCACCACGAGCGGCATCAACGCCTCGCTGGCACGAGGGGGGAACATCACCGGAAAGGTGACCGAAAGCGGCTCCGGCACCGCGATCAACGGGGTTTGGGTGTACGTGTACGATGCAGCCACCAGTCTCCAGGCCGGGGTAAGCGTCACCGACAGCACCGGCGCCTACACGGTCACGGGGCTTTCCGGCCGTTACAAGATCCAGTTCACCAAGTCGGGTTACCAGAGCCGGTGGTATGGAGGAGCGAGCCAGACTGCGGCAACCGTGGTGACGGCCTCGACCTCCCAAACCACTACCGGCATCGATGCGGCACTGGTAACAACGGGGACCATCTCGGGGAAGGTCTCTGACCAGGCAACTGGCTACGGGATCTGGCAAGCGTTCATCACCGCGCACGATGCCGTGACCGGGAATGCCGTATCCTGGACCTCGGCCGACGGCTCCGGCAACTACAGCCTCACCGATCTCTCCACCGGCAACTACAAGATCTTCTTCACCGCAAACGGGTACCAGCAGCAATGGTCTGGAGGGAAAGGCGATCAAAACAGCGCGGTCGCGATCGCGGTCAGCGCGCCCAACGTGGTCACCGGAGTGAACGCCATGCTGGTCCCTGGCGGGACCATTACCGGCACCGTTACCGACAAGGTGAACGGAGCCGCCCTGCCGAACGTCACGGTCTATGCTCTCGACCCCGTTTTCGGGGCCCAATCGTACGGGATCACCGGCGGTAACGGTGCCTACCGCATAACCGGGCTCCCCCCCGGAGGTTACCGTGTCAGGTTTATCGGCCCCACCGGATATTCGGGGACCTTCTACAACAACAAAACCTCCAACACCGCGGACCTCGTCCAGGTCACCTCTTTAGCAACCACCGCCGGGATCGACGCCCAACTGGTAAAGATGGACTACATCACGATCACGGGGAAAGTGACCGACAGCCAGACCGGCCTGCCTTTGCAGTCGGTCTCTGTCTGGTTGACCTCTACTTCTGGGGACTGGCTTTCCTCCGGCTATACGGACGGCTCCGGAATCTACCACCTCGACAACGTCACCCCCGGCAGTTATCAGATCTATTTCCACTACGCCGGATACCTGGATTATGCCAGCACAGCCTCGGTGAGCGCTTCAGCTACCACCATCCTGGATGCCTCCCTGCTCACCGGGGGGAGCATCTCCGGCGCCATTTCCGACCGCAGCAGCGGCGCCGGCATTGCCGACGCGTACCTCAGCGCCACCGACCGCGTCACCGGCGCAGTGTGGGGAAGCGTCGCCACCGGGAGCGACGGAAGCTACAGCATCACGGGGCTCCCCAGTGGATCCTACCGGCTGCAGGTGAGCCCCTCCGCGGACAGCGGTTACATCGGCGGGATGCTCGATGGCCACGGGGTAGGCGCCTGCCCGGAGGCGGTATCCGTCACGGCCCCCAACGCCACGACCGGGATCGATGCCTTACTCGACGCAGGGGGAAGCATCACCGGGCGGGTGACCGATGCAGGCACCTCACTCGGCATCCCGAACGCCACCGTCTTTATCAACAGCCTGGTCTACTCCGTCCTGAGGTCCGCCCAGACCGACTCCTCCGGCAATTACAGCATCGGCGGGTTGCCAAGCGGCGCGTATCGGATCTCCTTCCAGGCCGCCGGCTACCTTGCTCCGGCCGCTGCACTGGCCATCACCGTAACGGCCCCCGCGGCGGCAGGCGGCGTGGATGACTCGTTGGTCCAGGGGGGAGGGGTCAGCGGGAGGGTTACCGACCGAACTAGCGGGACGGGCATTGCAGGGCTTCCGGTCACCGCGACCGATACCGCCAGCGGCAACCGGATGGGGACCGCCACGACGGACGCATCCGGAAACTACGCCATTACCGCCTTACCCGGCGGCAGCTACCGGATCGGGTACCAGATCGGCGGAGAGCTCAGTTCCGAGCCGGCAATCCCGATCCCCAGCGGGAGTTTCAGCTTCCAAAGCTCAGGCAGTCTAATCTTCAGCTCGGCTGCCGATGCCAACACCCTGTTCCAGGTTGCCGTACCCTCCGCCATCTCTGGGACCGCTCCGGCTCCGGTGACCAGCGTGACGACTGCCGTGACTACCACCGCGACCACCGTGACGGTACCCGTTGAGACATCCGTTGAGACATCCGTTGCGGCCTCGGTTGCGGCCTCGGTTGCGGCCTCGGTTGCGGCCTCGGTTGCGGCACCTGTTGCGGTACCCGTTGCGGCCCGCCAGTCGGCATCCCTGTCAGTTGTGCCGAGGGTTGCAGCCCTCAGCGCCAGCAGCGTCTCCGCTGTGCCAGCCGCGGGGACCCCGGCACCGGTAGTGCTTTCAGCGCCGCTCGATCCGGTGGCAGTTTCGGCCCGCACCGTCACAATGGGAATCGACTTCGCTGTCGATCTCATGGGAGGGATTTCGGGAACGGTCACCGACCGCATCAGCGGAGATCCGATCCAGTCAGTCCAGGTCAGCGCCTACCCGGACAGCACCGACTCGGCGAGCGGCAGCGCCTTTACCGACAGTGCCGGACGCTACGCTTTGGTTCGGCTCCCAACGGGAAGTTACCGTCTGCGCTGCACCGCCAGCGACCCCAGCAACGGCGGCCACCTTGCCGGATGGTATGGAGCTACAGCATCGAGCGGCACCGCCTCTCAGGTGTCGGTGCAGGCGCCGGCGACTGCTACCGGCATCGATGTGCAGCTGGAGCGGGGAGCCGGAATCTCCGGCACCGTCTCGGCACCCGTCTGTCCCGGACCTGCGTTCGCCCGGATTCTAGCCTATGACGCCGCTACCGGGGAGGCGGCCGGCAGCAGCGCCACTATCCCGGATCTTGGCCAGACATTTACCGTGGGATCGCTCCCTCCGGGGAGCTACAAGCTTGCCATCATCCCCGCCGGCACCGGATTCCTCCGGCAGTGGTATCCGAACAAGAACGACGCCGCCTCCGCCGAATCGGTGACGCTGACGGCAGGGAGCGTCATCGGCGGCATCGCCGTTTCCCTATCCGCCGGCGGAGGGAGCATCTCCGGCACAGTCACCGGGGATTCCGGGTGCAGCCTGCAACTGGGAGTACTGAAGCTTTACGACTGGTACTCCGAGGGGCTGGTAGCGGAGGGCTCTGTCGCCGGTGGCAGGTACACCTTCACGGGACTGCCGGACGGAACCTACAAGCTCCTGTTCCTGGTGAACGGCCAGCCCCGCTGGTACCGCGTCAGCGGAGACCTGACGGACGCCACCCCGATCGTGGTGAGCGGCGGCAGCGTGCTTGGCGCCATTAATCACACCGAAAGCTGCAGTGCCGGCGCAGATCTGACCGTGCTCGACGCAATCAAGGCGCTGCGGATTGTGGTGGGGCTCGACCTGGCAACCCCGGAACTTGCGACCAAATACGACGTGGCACCGGTACTGGACGGGGTGTCGGCACCTGATGGGAAGATCGGTCTTGCCGATGCCCTGGTCCTGCTGCAGCGGGCGCTGCATGCCCCGGTTCCGACGCAGTCCACCCAAATATGACGGAGTGACACATGAAAAATCTTGTTGTGCTGACGATGATGATGCTCGGGCTCTGCGTGCTCGCTTCTTGCGGCGGGGGCGGGGGCGGAACCGCGGCCTCGGGAAATACGGTCCACGGGGTGGCCTCCAAGGGGATCATCCGAAACGGCACAGTCAAAGTGTATGCTGTCAACCCGGACGGCAGCTTGGGTGGCCTTCTCTGCGAGACTACCACCGACGCCAGCGGCGCCTATCGGGCGGGGCTCGGGAGTTACCAGGGGGCGGTGCTCGTGGAGGTGAGCGGGAGCTACACCGATGAAGCTACCGGAGCGACCCTGGCCGTTGCGGCCGATGCCCCGTTGCGCGCCGCGCTGGACCGGGTGGACGGCGAGGTTGCCCTGGCGGTTACTCCCCTCACCGAGCTAGCGGTGCAACGGGGGGAGGACCCGGCTAGCCACCGATTGAGCGTGGCGAGCATCGCCGCGAACAACGCCGCGGTGTCCGCACTCTTTCAGGTCGACATCGTCGGGACCATGCCGGCGGACCCGCTGACCGCAAGCCTCTCGGCAGTCCAGAGCCAGAAAGAGTATGCCCTGGTGCTGGCTGCCTTCTCGAAGCTGATGCAAAGCAAGGTGGAAAGCCTGCCGGCGCTGATCGCCGAGGTCAAGGGAGGGATCGATGCCGACAACCGGATGGCCGCTCCCCTGCTCCATCAATTCAGCGGCGCCTTGGCAGCCTTCGCCGCAAGTGCCGCCAACCAGACCGGGGTCGTCGACGTCTCGGCGACCAACCTGATCAACATCGGCGGCGGGACCCGGTCCTTGAGCATCTCCCTTTCGGGGAGCAAATCCCTGATATCTGTCCTTGATCTACGGATTACCCTCCCCGCGGGCGTGACTGTCAAGTCTGATGCGCTGGGAAACCTGCCTGCAGGGGTGCTCAGCGGGGCCCCGCAAAACGCCCTGGCGGCCGGCGTGCTCACTCCCGCCACCCCGGGAAGCTCGGGGACGGTAAGGTTTGGCGTGGCGTCCGCCACGGGCTTTCCCGCCGGAGCAGTCCTGGTCCTGCAGTACGACGCCGCTTCCGGGGCGCACCCGCTCGCCGCTGATTTTGCCCCAATGTTGCTTGAGGCCTACGACGTGCAGCAAGCACCGCTGGGAGGACTTAGCCTGAGCGTGACACTGAATTAGAGCTGGGGGAAGGAGGTTGCCCCCAGGGCCGGCGGGCATTTCCTCGAAAATCTGGTACTGTCTCTAGAGACAGTGGCGGTATACTATCATATCAGCCAAGGGAGATTATGCCTTAGAGGCTTAGTACAGGAGGAGTGCTATGAGTAAAGCCATTTGCTTCAGCGAGTTTGGAGGTCCTGAAGTACTGCGCTGGATGGATATTGACGTCGCAGCTCCGGGCCCGGGTGAAGCCCGTATCCGTCACAAAGCGGTTGGGGTGAATTTTGTCGACGTGTATCAGCGTAGCGGTCTCTACAAGCTGCCGCTGCCGGCGGTTGCCGGCAACGAGGGCGCGGGAATCGTCGAGGCGGTCGGTCCGGGAGTGACCTTTGTCAAGGCGGGCGACCGTGTTGCCTACGGCGGCGTGAACGGGGCCTACTGCGAGGAACGCATCATACCGGCTCACCGGCTCTGCCTGCTTCCCGATGCGGTGAGCTTCGAGCAGGCGGCGGCAATGATGCTCAAGGGCTTGACCGCCCAGTATCTGATCCGGAAAACCTACCGGGTGCAACCGGGCGACGCGGTTCTTTTCCACGCGGCGGCCGGCGGAGTGGGCCTGATCGCCTGCCAGTGGCTGAAGGCACTCGGGGCGACAGTCATCGGAACCGCGGGATCGCCGGAGAAATGCGCACTGGCACGGCAAAACGGCGCCGACTTCTGCATCAACTACCGCACCGAAAACATCGTCGACCGGGTCAAGCAGATCACGAACGGCGAGGGAGTACCGGTGGTCTACGACTCGGTCGGCAAGGACACCTTCGATGCGTCTCTCAAAAGCCTGCGACCCTACGGGCTGCTGGTGAGCTTCGGCAACGCTTCCGGCCCCGTCCCTCCGGTGGATTTGGGCATCCTGGCGCCACTTGGCTCTCTCTACATCACCCGTCCGACCCTGGCCACCTACACTGCGAAGCCCGCCGACCTGGAAGCCATGGCGCAGGAGCTTTTCGGGATGGTGGCTTCCGGGGCGGTAAAAATAGACATCAGACAGCGCTACCACCTAAAAGATGCGGCGCAGGCCCACCGGGACCTGGAAGGGCGCAGCACCACCGGCTCAAGCATACTGCTTCCGGATTGAACGGGAGGTACTGCTGACCTCGTTCGTTGCACCAATATCTCGTTGAGGGGAATTGATCCAAGAGACTAAAGCCCCACTATCAATAGCCGTGCAGCAGGTAGACTGAAGGATAGGTCATGAACCGTCCATCGAGGTAATCCCATTGACACTGTCAGCGGCCGGGCAACGGATACTTCTGTTGCCTGGCCGTTCATTATGCCGGCGGGGCTATGCTAGGCGTTTCTTTCCAAGCTAATGTGCTAATCGGGGTCGGTCAGGGGAGCTGGCTGCCAGGTATTGGATGCCTGACGGTTAAGGGAATGTGACAGGGGCCCTACGGCCCCCATCTCGTTAATACAAGCAGAAAATCACTTTGCTGTAGCCAGCATTTCCATAAGGGAATCATGTGCGGCCGCCGCGCCATTTCCCTCGCCATGTGCACACAACAGAAATACCTTGCCGCCAACGGCAAATAGGAACACCTCCAAATAAGAAGGGTCCCCATCATCAGCTTCGCTGCCGGTGCCGATGAAAAGCTGCCCTTTTTCCCCCGCGATGCTGACATCCTTAGTTCCCGTGACCCTGAAATCGGTTACTTCGCCCTTAATGACATCATCGACGAGCGGTTTTGCAGCCGCAACGGTCTGAATTTTCGGCACGTTCCACAGGTTGATGTGGATCTCAAATTTTGGTTGTTTAATGTCAGACTGGTTCTTTTTAGCATCGAACTCTGAGGTCCAACCTTCGGGGAGTTGCAGGGATAGCGCCGGTTTCTGGTCAACGGAGACGACCAACGTGCTTGGACCAGCGGCGCAAGCGGGACTGCAAAACAGGGCGATTAGAAGAACGAGCACAATTTTTTGCATCAGTTTTCTCCCTCACATCACAGCTGGTTAGATTTGACATCCCGGAACATTGAAAAGATCCTTGTGCATTTAAGCGTCGCGAGATCAAGCCGGCTCACAAGCTTCGGGGTTCATTGCTTTAGTATGCCCCAGCAGCCCAATAAGGCCGGCATCTAATAGCCATGCGGCGGCAGGGATAGGAACCGGGGGGGCGAGGCCTTTGTCAGTTTTCTTTACGCCTCTGTCAGATAACTTTACAGAATAAATTTCCATTCATCCTGCTTGCTTCACCGAAAACGACTTTAACTGCAGAGAGTGCAGTAAATTCAATCTAAAGTGACTCGGTCCAAAATTTGCTTTCACTTTAAGGGTTGCGGACTTTATCTGGCATTTTGCTTGTGACAGAAAGGTACTATCTACACCACTTGAATCTCGAAATACCCGGGCCTTCACTCAGCCGGATACAGAAACTAGATGCAATTTCTTTGCCTGTGCCTGTCATTGGGCTGTCGATGGATAAGCCGGACGACCGGCTTCCATAAATGTACCTGACTCATATCTAAGGAGGGAACCTTAAATGAGATTCGCGTTATTGTTACTCGGCTGTTTATTCATCCCGACCGTTGCATGCGCCGCCGAAATCCCGAACCCCGATCCGGACATTGCCATCGTCTCAACCAAGACGGAAACGCACAAGGACGTGGCGTTCGGCCCCGATGCGCTCCAGAAGCTCGACATCTACGCCCCGGCACAGGCCAAGAAAGCCCCCACCGTGATCTTCGTCCATGGCGGGGAGTGGACCAAACACGACAAGAAGACTGTTCATTACAAACCGAAGGCATTCAACGACATGGGGGTCATTTTCGTCAGTACCAACTACCGGCTCTCCCCCCAGGACGCCCATCCGGCACAAGTTTCGGACGTAGCCGCGGCCGTGGCCTGGGTACACAACAACATCGCCCGCTATGGAGGCGACCCCGACAACATCTTTATCATGGGTCACTCCGCAGGATGCCACCTGGTGACCCTGGTCAGCCTGGACCCGCGCTACCTGAAGGCGGTCGGTCTGCAGCCGTCCAACCTGCGCGGGGTCATTGCCTGGAGCGGAGGAGCCTACGATCTGGTAGGACTGGTGAAGAAATCTTCCAAAGCCGGGAGCTACGGCGGCTATATCCTGAAGGTTTTCGGCGATAAGGAGGGTGCGTGGAAGGATGCCTCGCCCATCACGCATGTTAGTGACAGCAAGGTGTTGCCGGCCTACCTGTTCGCCTCGGTCGTGCCCGGCGCCTCCTACGACATCTCCCGAAAGATGACCGAACTCATCAACGCAACCGGTGTCACCAGTGCCACCTCGGTCATGCTGGAAGGAAAGACCCACCAGACCGCGAACAACGAACTCGGCGCACCGGGGGACCAGTCCTTTCCGATCATCCAGGGGTTCATTGCTAAGCATTCGGCTCGCGCCCTCTAGCACCAGGGAAACGATGGGGACGTCAACATAGGTAACTTATTTTAAAGAGAGACACGAAGGAATGAACTGGACTAAATAAAGGGCCCCGGCTGAGTTGCTTGGGCCCTTCATTTATCAACGGGGGCACTGAGCAAGACTGGCCCCCAGGTCCCTGACCCCATTTCCTAGCTCCTAATAGCCATCTCCTAAATCCTCGCTTGACAAAAACTTAACAGATGGTTAACAATATACCATGTACCGATTAACCTACCTAAAACGGGCGGAGAGAGCGCTACTGACCATGCCGCGTGCCACGGCAATCTTGATCCGCGACAAGTTGCGGCTATTGGCAACGGCCCCTTATGCACCCAACAATAATGTTAAAAAGCTTCAAGGCCGGGAGGGATATCGCATGCGTGTGGGCGACTGTCGAGTCATTTACGAAATCCGCGACGACCAACTGATCGTCCTGGTGCTCGACAGCGGTCCGCGGGGAGGAATCTATCGATGAAACCACAAATAATCACAAGGGATGGCAAACCGGAATATGCCGTAATCCCTTATCAGGAATACCGGCGGCTGATGGAGGCTGCCGAAATGCTGGCCGATGTCAGGAGTTTTGACGCGGCCCGGAAAGCCCATGACGCCGGAGCTGAGGAGGCGATACCGTCAGAGGTAGTAGATCGATTGTTGGATGGCGACCATCCGGTACGGGTCTGGCGGGAATACCGTAGCGTCTCCGCTGCTGAACTGGCAAAAGCCTGCGGGGTGAGTGCAGCAGCCGTATCTCAGATTGAATCGGGAAAACGAAAATCTTCCGTAATGCTCCTGCAAAAAATATCTCGTCACCTTAGGGTCGATCTTGCCGCGCTGCTCGCCTCTGAGGAGGAATCATCGGCAGCGCAGAGAGAATAGGCTTGTTCCGACCCCCGACTCTGCACACCCTGCCCATTGGTATCTCACCTTTCCGTGGGTCATTTCTTGAGGTCACGTTTTGCCACTTGCCTTTTCTCGCTCGCCTGCCAGCAATCGAGTAACGGCCGGGGCCCAGCACAGCAGCACCCCAAGTCTTGGGTGTGCTGCTGCGCTGAGTATGGCCGGTTGACTTAGAAGTTCTCGAACGCTTCGTCAGCTTGTTGCATTTGCAAGTCAGCACCAGAGGCGCCCGCGTGAGAGAGCCGAGGGGTCTTGAACGAGGCTACCTTTTTGCTTAGAGGCTTGGGCACTGCCTTGGTAGCCTGCCGCACTGAGCTGCGCACGGTTTTATCAGCCCCTATGTTGAAGAAACCTATGGTATCTTGCAACTGCTCGGACTGCGAAGAAAGCTCCTCCGCCGTTGCCGACATTTCCTCGGACGCAGAGGCATTTTGCTGGATCACCTGATCGAGCTGCTGGATCGCCTTGTTGATCTGTCCGGCGCCGGTATCCTGCTCCCTACAAGCCGCGGATATCTCCTGTACTAACTCAGCAGTGCGCTGAATATCCGGGAGCATCCTGTCCAGCATATCTCCCGCCTTTTCGGCCACATCGACACTTGAGGAGGAAAGCTCGGATATTTCTGCGGCAGCCTTCTGAGACCGCTCTGCCAGCTTTCTCACCTCGCTTGCGACCACGGCGAACCCCTTGCCGTGCTCGCCCGCGCGCGCCGCCTCGATTGCCGCGTTGAGCGCGAGCAGATTGGTCTGCCGTGCGATCTCCTCGATTATGGAGATCTTGCCGGCGATCTCCTTCATGGCACGCACCGTCTGGGCGACCGCCTTGCCCCCTTCCTGGGCATCAGCTGCCGACTTCACGGCGATCTTCTCGGTCTGAAGTGCGTTATCGGCGTTCTGCTTGATGTTTGCCGACATCTGTTCCATGGAGGACGATGCCTCCTCTGCTGCGGCGGCCTGCTCGGTTGCCCCCTGGGAAAGCTCCTCGGAACCGGAGGACATCTGCTGACTCCCGGTGGCGACGTTGTCGGAGGCAACCTTCACGTCGTTCACCACCTCGGAGAGCTTGGCAACCATGGCTGAGAGCGACTTCATCAGTTCGTCACCGCTGGAGCGCTCCTTTAGCTGTACGGTCAGGTTGCCGCCCGCCACTTGCTTCGCCGCCGCGGTGATGGTGTCGGTCGCCTGAATCAGTTGATTCAGGTTGAGCTTGATCTCGTTGAAGTCACCCTTGTACTCGTCACTTATTTGCGGCGGCATGTCTCCTTTGGAAATCCTCTCCACGTACTCTGCCGCCACGTTTAGCGGGCCGATCACCGCGTCCAGGGTGCCGTTTACCCCTTCGATCACCTCACGGAAAGCCCCCTGATGTCTGGTGGCGTTTGCACGCGAGGCGAGCTTCCCTGCGACCGCCTCGTTTGAGAGCATCATGGAATCGGCGACCAGCGCCTTGATGCTCTCGATCATAGTCAGCATCGCCGCGAGGAGTTTGCCTGTCTCATCATTGCCTGTCTCTGTTATGCTGATTGAGAGATCTCCCTGTGCGAGCTTGTTGGCAACATCGACGGCTTTATTGATGGGCTTGGTAACGGAGCGAGTCACAAAAAAGGCAAAGAGCGCACCTAGAAGGATCGATGCTGCCGCCATAGCGAGCATGAGCTGGAAAGCGCTGTCATAGGATTTTTCCGAAGACTCGAGCAGTTGCTGATTTTGAGCTTCCTGTAAATCTATCATGCCCTGTACTGAGGCAAAAAACTTACCCTGCGCATCCCTGACTTCGGTCATCAAGAATTTCCCGGCTTCTTCATGCTTACCGGACATCGCCATTTCAATGGTTTTGTTGAAAAGAGGCCGGGCCACCGCCCGCGTGGCATTGATCTCTTCCACCAGCTTTTTGGCCTTTTCCGTGATGACAAGCGTGGAGAGTTTGGTTGCATTGTCATCCATAATTTTGCGAGCTTGTGCAATCCTCTCCTTTTCCTTCTCCTGCGATGCTTTATCCGTCTGGATGACTATGTTGCGCACGGCACGGGTGACCACGTTCAACTGCCCGCGCAGGTCGTTGGCCAATGCAATTTTAACGTTGTTGACCTTGGCGACAGTATTGAAATCCTTTTTAATCGCAGCCATGCGTGTTATCCCGACAACAGCCAGGCATACAGTCATGACCAACACCAGGGCAAACCCCAAGCCCAATCTCACCCCAATCCTCAAATTGTTGAACCACTGCATAGCTGTTTTCCTCCTTTCGTCATAAGAAGCATGTAGTCTGCCGTTTTGCTGACTGGCGTAACCCGTTCAGCCGTTCACTGCGATAGGGTCGGGCTCGTGCAACAGGTCCAACTCCTCAATGGTGAAGACCCTGTCGATGTCGAGAATAATGATGAACTCATCCGCAGGTCTCCCCATGCCCCGAATGAAATCCATGTTTCGCCTGGTACCTAGGTTCGGTGGCGGTTCAATCTGCTCTGGTTCCAGGTCGAGCACCTCCTGGACGGCATCCGCCATCGCCCCCATAACCACATTTTCACCACCCAATTCCACTTCTACTATGATGACGCAGGTATGCACGGTTTTCTCGGCTCGTGTCATGCCGAGCTTAAGACGCAGGTCCACAACCGGAACTACGCTGCCGCGCAGGTTGATGACACCTTGCATGTAGTCCGGGGTCCGGGGGACCTTGGTGATGGTTGTGAAATCCAGCACCTCCCGGACCTTCACGATGTCGAGGGCAAACAACTCGTCTGCCAGCCTGAACGTCAGATACTGGATTGTTTCAGTAACCGATGCGACAGCCATTTAAATTCTCCTTCGATCGGGATGTGAGTACCGGAGGCGGACTTCTATGTCACACAAAGCATCTTCGATACTAGCTCGTATGAGTGCCAAGACTAAGCCCAGTGGACTAACAGGGCTTTTGTCTGTAAGACCACTTTTAATAGTTTCGACATGCGGCTAAGAAATCTTGAGAGATTCCCATAATATTTATCAACTATAATATCGCTCTGCCGGGTTTACTGAGCTGCTGTAGGATTCTACGCCCCGGTGCGGTGCGACGGGAGACATCGCCGCTTGAGACCCTCGCTCCAATCTGCAGATCCAGGGCTTAAAAGGTCGCGTTTTCATCTCGAGAGCCGGGCCCGCTTTTAAAAAAGGCTAGGCACGCCCAAGGCACAGAGCTGGATTGGCGGACAGAGAAGTTACCTGTGGATGTCTGCAGGGGGAGTCTATTGGAAGGGAAGGGATACTGTATAAGGCCCCCCTTGGGCATACACCGCTAAAGGGTGTATGTTCGGCTTTGCGAGAACCAATTTCCAAAGGGAGCCAACATGAGATTTTACACCAAAACGCACAAACATTATTGTGGAATCGATCTTCACGCTCGGAAAAAGTACGTCTGTATTCTCGATTCCGAGGGTACGGTACTGGTTCGTCGTGAAATCAATTGTGATCCCGAAAGCTTTCTCCGGATAGTAGCTCCATACCGCGAGGGTCTGGTCGTCGGAGTAGAATGCATGTTCGCCTGGTACTGGCTTGCAGACCTGTGTAGGAACGAGAAGATTGAGTTCGTTCTCGGCCACGCTCTTTACATGAAGGCTGTCCATGGCGGAAAGACGAAGAGCGACAAGATTGACGCTCATAAGATCGCCGTGCTTCTCCGCGGGGCATGTTCCCCTGGCCTATGTCTATCCGCCTGAGATGCGCGCTACTCGGGACCTTTTGCGCCGCAGGAACTTTTTCGCGCGCAAGCGTGCTGAGCTTTTGGCCCACATTCAGAATACGGTGATCCAGTACAATCTGCCTCCTCTTGGCTTTGATCTTACCTGAGAGGGTAATCGCCATGAAGTGGCTCGACTCTTTCCTAATCCGGAAGTGAGAAAGATCATCGACATTGATGTCGCCATGATCGACGCCTTTGACGATGTCCTCAAGGTTCTCTAACCCAACATCGAAAAAACGGCCCGGCACCACAACAAGCATGCCCTCGCGCTGTTGCGATCAATCCACGGCGTGGGGAAGATACTCGGGCTGGTAATGCTCTATGAGATCCACGACATAAACCGTTTTCCTACTGCTCAAGACTTCTCTTCCTACTGCAGACTGGTGAAATGTGCCCACGAATCAGCAGGGAAGAAACAGGGGACCGGCGGCTCCAAGATAGGCAACGCCCATTTGAAGTGGGCCTTCTCCGAGGCTGCCCTTCTATTCATGCGGCACAACCCACCGGCGAAGACCCTGGCGGATAATCTCGCGAAGACCCATGGCAAAGGGAAAGCGATTTCCATCCTTGCCCACAAACTAGCACGAGCGATCTTTTACATGCTGAAAAACAATGAGCCGTTCGACCGGGGGAAATTCCTGGCAACGGTGTAAAGCTGGAGGGGATGGAACAGCTAAAATCACAACTGGAACCATGTGGGCAAGCATGACCACGACCGTGGAAAATTACGAGGTGCGACTGCGAACGCGTACCAGTCGATTTGATGATGCTCAGGAAGCCAGGTGAAGAGATGAGAGCTCCATCCCGCTCCTCACATATATGAATCTTTTCCTTCAGTTTTGGGCTCTTCAGGGTTTCCCGTGGGTAAGCTTGTCTTGTTTGGTATAATTTGTCCCTGAAAGGGGGGCAGATTATGCGAGATACCGAACTGTATCGTCACCTTCTGGGTCTGGAATCACCATGGACCGTTGCTAAGGTCGATCTGGATGTCAAAACGCAGCGGGTTGATGTTTATGCCGAGCATCCTAATGGTGTAAAGTGGCCCTGTCCAGTCTGTGGTGACTTGCTACCGGTCTACGATCACTCAGAAGAGAGAGCCTGGCGTCACCTTGATAGCTGCCAGTTCCAAACCTTTCTCCACGCCAGACCGCCTCGGGTTCAATGTCCAAAGGATGGTGTCCACCAGGCGCGACTGCCATGGGCTGAACCGAAGGCCCGGTTCACATTGCTGTTCGAGCGATTGGCAATCGACGTGATGCAGGTGACTCACATCCAGGCCGCTCGGCAGATTCTGCGCATCAGCTGGGACGAGGCGTGGCACATCCTTTCTCGTGCCGTCCAGCGCGGATTGCAGCGCAAGGAACCTCGCCTGATCGAACATCTGGGTGTCGACGAGAAGTCGATTGCCCGCGGCCAGCGATACTTCACCCTGGTCTGTGACCTTGATCGCGGCACCGTTGAACACATCGCAGATGGCCGTGACAAGCGCAGCTTCGAGTCCTATCTTGAGAGCCTGACCGATGAGCAACTCGAGGCAATCACTGCCATCGCGATGGATATGCACGAAGCCTATTTCCAAGCAGCCTTGGCCAAGGTCCCTAATGCTGAGCAAAAGATCGTCTTCGACCTGTTCCACATCATGCAACACATGGGTGGCGCGGTCGATGAAGTCAGACGCGAAGAGCACAAGGCATTAGTGGAAGAAGGGGATAACCGCCTCGCCCGAACCAAGTACATGTGGCTCTATGGCCAAGAGAGAGTCCCTCGGAAGTACTGGGCCAGTTTCTATCTGTTGCGCAAAAGCGACCTCAGGACAGCGCGAGCCTGGGCGCTGAAGGAGAACCTGCGGCACCTGTGGCGGTATAAACGCCTCTCAGCTGCTAAATCCCATTGGAAAAGCTGGTATTTCTGGGCGACTCACTGTCGGCTCGACCCGTTGGTGAAGGTAGCGAAAATGCTGAAGTCCCGCCTAACCCAGGTTTTCAACTACTTCATCCACCGTGTGACCAACGCCCTGAGTGAAGGCCTAAACTCGAAGGTGGAGGCTATCAAGAACGCAGCTCGCGGTTACCGGAACGCCGAGCGGTTCAAAATCATGATCTGGTTCCGCCTTGGGGGGCTCGATCTTTACCCTGTCACCCACGGGAAACCCTGAAGAGCCCAGTTTTGAGTGTTCTGCCCCTCGCCTGAACCCGGTTTCAACTGCGCCTCGCACAAGCGAAGAGCGCGTTCTTTTGAATGGGACGGCAGAGGGAACGGTACGGTTTCTAAGCCGCGAAGGTCACGCCTTCGTAATCGCTGCACTTGTAGCAATCGCAACGATTGAGCTTTGATAGGAGTTTGGTGCAGGATTTTTTCCTGACCCAGTAATTAGAAATAAAGACAAAACAGAGAAGCTGCAGAAACAGATTCATCAATAATAACGACTAAAAATCGTCAAGGCACCATTTTGCCTATTGACAGACAGGGGCCTTATAAGAGTTACAATTGGGCGCCATCTCTATCGAACATATGAATGGCACTCGTCAGAAAACATATAAGGTCAATCCTCTCCTATGATCTCATAAATAGTCGTTTGATGAGGGGTATGTTCAATTTTCGGTATAATAGAAGGTATATATGGCTTAATTGTGCTTTTTATCTGATCTACAGTGCTTTTGGCCGGCTCTACCTTGGGGAAATGAGTTATGTCATTGTCAGGGCGGGGCACATACTCTCGAACTTTTGGAGTCGGTACGTCCGGTGGCCGGAGGGTGCCGGGGCCAATAGGGCCGGCCTTTGCCTCCCGAACTCCAATTTTGGGAGTTCGAAACTTCTTGGAATCCCTAATCTTCGACATCGCATTATCATCAACTTCTACGACAAGACTCGCATTGCGGAAATCTCTGGTGATCGACACGATCGCTGGTCCAAATTTCTTTCGTATGGCAGATTCCGCCTTATCAAGTGCCTTGTTGTATTTTTGCACTGGCTGTTGTGTCTTCTGGTGATCTTGGGCATAGCTCATACTGCACATAAAGATCACTATAAGCACTGCAAACACACTGTTTCTCATGGCAATTCTCCTTTTCTTTTCTTTATTCTATACTCAACAGTTTCTAAGCATATAGTTATTTATTCGTGCCACATAGCCGGCGCGTGTCAAACCAGTTGTCTCCTGTCCTATGCGGGGCCGCGTTGTTTGAGGCATCCGATCACCACCCCATAATTGGACATCGTTGTAAAGGCATCATAGCTTTGACAAGGCAGGCCCCATCTCGGGAAAAGTACGCACCACACAACTTAGATACGCCTTATTCCCTCTAACTTACCTTATGAGCGATTTATAAAACTGCCTTTACTAACGCATATTATTATTGTAAAACCGAGAAGCATCATTAATACCGTGGTTGGCTCTGGAACTGCTGCCACTTCGAGACGCATCTCATCGAAAGTGACGATTTGCTCTGGTGCACTGAGGTCGAGAAATGGAATATCTATATTTACGTCTCCGGTACCTTTAAGTTCATACGCACTTTCAGTTGATGTAGAAATATCCTCAAAGTCAGCACCAGTCAAAGGAGATGTCACTGAAAGACCGAAATTCAAAACATTTAATTTGCCTGAAGCACCATCAAGATTAAGAAATAATGCATAGAAAATATTATCAGGAAGTCCAATATCCAATCCCGAAGGTAGCGCGTCAGAAATAAATGGATCTGGAGATATCCCTAAGACTGACTCGTCTAAAAGCTCCTCGTTCAAAATTGTTGGATTTTGGTCACTTACGACAAAGCCATAAAAGGAATTCGTTGGATCTTTCGAGCCCGTAATAGTCAGCCCTCCGAGCGAAAAAGAAGCACTTGCCTTCGTAATACCGGTTGCAGCCAGAGAACCGGCAATAGCTGAAGCCGCGGCTCCTCCGCGAGCATAAGCCCCGGCTGCTGCAAAATCCCCTTTCAATGCCGAGGCGTTCGCTGTCGCTGTACCCTTGAAACCTAGCAACCAACTGGCCCCAAAGGCACTAGCGATCGCTGTATCATTGCCTAAGGGCAGAGGGTGAGGAAAGAAATCACTACTATTACAAGCAACCCCAGCCCCTGTAATACTAACTTTAGGGCCACATAGTCCCGAGCCTGCCGCCCCAGTCCCAGCAGCAGTGTGGGCAACAGCAAAGGTAGTTGCAATTGAGGTCTGATTTTTCACCACGAATTTTAGTGCATCTAAAGCAACAGAAATTGGTGTGGCTGTGGCGCTTGAAGCATACAGTGAAATCAATGTTGTTACAGCAAAGAAATGCCGAAAATATCGCATAATTAGGACCTCACGATAAGAAAAAAAACGCCCGTACATATTGTCCCCGAATTCTACGCCCACCGCACCAAAAGCAAAAAATGTACCATATGGTTAACTTGTTATAATTATTATATTTTTATATTTTATTTCTAATATTTAGCCCAAAGAGTGTAAGCTTCACCGACATCTTTAGCAATTATTTGTCAACATTCTTTACACTAAAAACTTAGTGAATACCAATTTACAGACAGAGGGGCACTTCACGGGGTGGAATATGCAAGCTGTAAGCGGTGCGGTAGTGTAGCGCCGTGGGTATCGCAAAGTTCCCCGTGCCAGTTCCCCGCAGTTCCCCGTGCCTGGTCTTGAAAAGCCACATTCCTTTAGTATGATAAGTTCATGGCACGACCACTACGCATCCAATTTCCAGACGCCGTTTACCACGTAACCTCACGTGGAAACGCACGCGCCGACATCTTCATTGATGACAGCGACCGCCAGACTTTCCTCAATGGCATTTCCGTCCTTGTAACCCGATATAACTGGCTCTGCCACGCTTACTGCCTCATGGACAATCACTACCATCTTCTCATTGAAACACCTGACGCAAACCTGTCGCAGGGCATGCGCCAGTTAAACGGTACATATACTCAGGCATTCAACCGAAGACACAATCGGGTCGGTCATATTTTCCAGAGCAGATTCAGGGCGATACTTATCGAAAAGGACTCCCACCTTTTGGAGTTATGCCGTTATGTTGTACTCAATCCGGTCAGGGCGGGGATGGTTACTGTGCCGGAGCAATGGCGCTGGAGCAGTTATACTGCCACTGATGGGACAAGTGATTGGGAGGCATGGTTGAGGTGTGATTGGATCCTGAGTCAGTTCGGTTCATCCAGGCTTGAGGCTCGAAAAATTTATCGCAAATTCGTTTATGATGGTATGAAGATCAGCGTGTCGCCATGGGAGGCCCTGAAAGGCGGGATAGTACTTGGTACGGATAGGTTTGTGGCAATGGTACGGGATCAGATCGGCAACGTGAAAGAGATTGCTGAAATCCCAAAGACTCAGCGTTTAGTAGGCCGGTCTTCCTTGGAAGAAGTGCTGGGTGGCTGTACCGCTAGTTGCAAAGATAAAAGGAATTCCGCAATCACCGTGGCTCACGTTAAATACGGATATTCTCTTAAAGAAATCGCCGACTACCTGTGTATCCACTACAGTTCGGTGAGCAGAATCGTCAAGAGCCAGTTGGAGAAAATGTAGCATTTCAAGACCTGGCACCGGTCAGGAAGTTGGACAAAAAAGAGGGTCACGCCACTTGGCTTGACCCTCTTTATTATTCGAATTTGGAGCGGGAAACGGGATTCGAACCCGCGACTTCGACCTTGGCAAGGTTGCTTTTGACTCTTGCAATATATTACATCCCATGGCATTATACCCTTTAAAACTCAGTATTTTTGCCAGTTTATGGCGTGTATTTTTTTTAGTATCAACATTCAATGTCATATGATATCCTTTAAAATATGAATTATTATGGCACGGAAACTCAAAATGTCAACTTCATTTTTTGACTGCAACCTTGTCGATAATTTGCCAACGTACCGCGGCGGAGGGTTACGTGGAATCCTCGGCAATTCAAAAAGGTTTTTTTCAACCCATTATTTTCGATCAAGCCAGCATTTTTGTCGCCGCCGTTGAAGGTAGAGGAGCAGCGCGAGTCCCACAGGCTTCTTTCGCGCAAAGCAATGAGCCATCGCCATTTTCTCCATTGCACCTGCCGGATCAGCTGCAGCATGGTAGCTTTTCCTCATCCGAACGCATTGGTCGAAAGGACAGCATCGAGAGCTCAGTAAGGCTGAGCTGTCGTTGAAGCTCATTTGAAACCGTCCAGAAGCTCCTGGCCGCCCGGAGAAGTGCGGTAGTCCACCCCAGAGTGAACTGGCCGTTCCCTCTTCATGAATACAAGTATGACAGACACCTGCGGCTACACACTTCGTAACGGTGTCAACCGCCCACCGATCTTGGCGGCGGAAAATTGCTAACGACGGATGTTACCATGTCCCCTCCCTCCTTACACAAATGGCGATTCTTCCAGCAAGAAGAAGCCACCCTTTTTGGTGGGCTATCGCTTCTTGAAATGGGGCAACTATCAGTCCTTTGGAGGCAAAATCAATGCGCAAAAAATAGGCAAAATGTGGCATACCATATTCAACAATTATTTGAAAAATTCCGCGCGTAAATTCACGGCTTTACAAAAAATCCGATATTCATAGACAGTAAACAGGCCCCCGAGTGAAAAAATCCCTGAGTGAACAGATTCCTGTAGGTAAAATCACCACCGTCAAAATTGGTGCTATAATGCCGCACATCAGATACGAGAAATTCAGTACCATTCTTGCGAAAACCAACTACTCCTTGACCTCAGGCTCTAGTATGACACCCAAGGCATTTTCAGCTTTCCTCACAGCACATCCCATTGTAGTTACTGAATCCAAGGACGAAACTAATACTAGGTATACATGTGTGTCCGGCTTGCGTTCCTTGAATCTTGCCAAATCTAAACTAGGTGTTGATGCAAGTGTTTCAGTTATATCTCTTAAACAACCTCACCGTGATGACATTAACTTCCTAATCAGTGCTGACGTCATTTTCACTCATCTCCTCTTTAACGTGAAGAAACCTGAAACGCTTGGTAAAATCTTTGACTCTATTGAAACTGGAATCATAAAAGAGTTGTTTATAGATGGTGCCCAGAAAAAGACCGAATTTGCCAATCAGACTAGTTACGCTTACAACACCCTCTTCCCTAAAAAACCACAGGACAAAATATGATTTTTTGGGACTTAATAGAGAGTCATATAAATACTAAGGCTATTTCGCCTACTGCGCTTTGCTCCTTCCGCGAATTTATCGAAGCTCCAGAGCCTCCAACCGAACTCCGCCGGGTTCTTGCAAACTTCCATTTTTTATTTGCACGTTTAATTTCTATTGTTCCTTACTATGACCTACATTTAGCAAAGGAAATATCACCTGAGTGGAAAACCGTATGCAAGGAAATACTTGATCACCCGGACTGTGATTCACTTCTCTCTCGACTTCACAAATCTGGTAAAAAACCGCTTACTGGAATATACAATACAAATAAGGTTTATGTAGCTATCTGGACTCGCCCAACAGACACATTGAATTGTGAAAGCTATTTTTCCCTACTCGCCCATATTTTACTTGCTGTGTCAACATTGCGGAAATGGATGGAAGAACAACGTCAAAACGAAGAATTAACGGATGAAGATCGAGACGATTATAACGACCGGATAAAAAGAGTATTTTTATCTATTCGTAATCTCGCCGACGCCAAGAATTCTTATGTTCTGAAAGCATTGCCAAGTCTTGTGACTACACCGCAGGAAATTCTCGAGATCATACAGGATGGTGGCGAGCAACTTTCCGAGATAGTCCCGCTCTTCCGGTTTCTCTTGAAAATCCGAAGACCTGTCCACCGGCATCCGGTCGAAAGCCCTGGGCCCCGGATTCGCGTGGTAGCACCATATTTAAAATATCCGGCCATCATAGTGGGCATGGGGACAAACCTCGACCCAGAGCAAGAGCCTTTTGTCCCATTGATTGAGGTGCTTTCGACTCCAATGTTCTCCCAAAAGGAGTCCGACGAAATCGAGTCCTTTGGCTGCGATCCAGCGGAGAGTGTTTCAGGGGCTGAAATAGCGCATTCTTCTGAAATCCTAAAGGAAGTCCTTACACCACAGCAAAAGGCTGGACGAGCCCGACAGGTAAAAAACCAGCTTTCAATGCGCAATCAGCTCCTTCCGTATAGGTGGGAAACCTTGTCCCTCCACGAGATTTCTTCATTTCTTGAGGCAGTGAGCGATCTGATGGATAAAGGAGACATATCCTCCTTTTCACCAGCCAACGGCAATGCTATCGAACTGGGCGCGCTTCTCACTACAATATTCTGGCTAGGGCAACGCATCGAACGAGCCGTCAAACTCAAGTGCTATCAAGGGGACTTTTCCAGCAAAGAAACTGAACCAGGATTTGTTGTCGCGGGAGACGAAAGCTGCAGCAGTTACTGGTGGATTGTACCAGCTACAAGGTTTAGAAAGTACTTTCCTGATGAACACCAGGTAACTAAAACCTGTCCTGTCGACAATGCGTACCCAATTGTTTCAGGAATAGGCATCGAGCAAAACATCGACACTTACGTCAGCAATTTCCGCAAAGGTGAATCTGAATACCTTTTCAACCATGAAGTTGTATACTATGAAGCTGCAGTCGAGGAATTTCTTAATCAAGTAAAAAAACATTTCGGCACACAATCCAGACTGACTGTTAATAGAATATCAGATTACCTGTTTGACAACATTTCACATCGAGACCGATCAGATCTGACTACCGCGATGTACCTAACAGGTCGACACCACTTTTTAGGTATCAACCCATCCTCTTACACTGCAACCAAGATTTCCATATTGCAAAAGACTTACCGAAATGTCTGCACAGATATACTCAGTCGACATTCAAAAGAGCGGCCCAATGAGGGGATAAAAACAACCCTACAGCCAACCACGCTTCCAGAAATCAAAAAATTCGTCGGTTCACCCTTTGTTCCGACTCAGGATACTGTCAAAACTATGGCCTCTCATCTAAGAGATAGGCTCAAAATATTATCCTCAACCAAGCCGAGTGTTTTAAGGCTAATGCGTATCCACAACACCATGACACTTTACACTGCCTATCTTATCGGCTTCTGTACCGGATTCCGCGCCGTCCGCGACCCATTTTTATCGGCTGCGGAGATCGACTGGCAGTCAGGATTCGCTATTCTCAGCGATAAAGATAACGAAGACTGTTACAACTCACGACTGATCTGGATTCCACCTGTTTGCCTGAAGCAGCTCAGACTCTTTCAAGACCATCTTCAAAATACTCTCTACCGGTTCTCCAACTTGATCCACGATTTTTATGCGTTACTGGAATCACCCAAACGCCAAGGGCCCGGACGCTACATGTTTTTTTATGTGCCGAATGACCATGACAATCAGTATGAAGTGAGGAATTTCGGTCCCAAGTATGTCGGCAGCATACACCAGAAGGTTTATGGTCTCCCTTTCAATGCATCCAGACATTACCTTCGTTCCCGTCTGCTCGAAGCAGGCTGCCCACTGGAAGCAATCAATTCGATAATGGGCCATTGGGAACGTGGAGAAGAGCCATGGGGTACCTACTCAGGGCTTTCGCCGATTGCTTACCGCGAAGCACTCAAAGAATATCTGCTGCCAATCATTGAAAATGATGAGTGGGAAGCGCTTTCTGGACTGGGATCGGCATTATGAATGACCTTGCGTTTTTTTGGAACGAGCTTCTTCCTAAGAGTGAAGATCGGACAAAACCAGCGGGGCATCGTCGCTTTTACTGTCAGAAGGTTCTCAATCTCCTCGCCAAACGGCATCCAGATCTGTACTCCGGCAAGAGGGGCGCAACCCTTTCTGCTGAGGAAGCATCTGAGCTTGTAGAGGTTCTAAAGAAGAGTTCCCCAGGCCATATTCTCAAACATCGGCTTAGTTTTCTTGCAAGCGGCTTGGAGAGAGGCACACAGGAACTAGGTTGGGATGTTGCCATTCCTCAACCTCCCGTGGTAATCCCACGCGACAAACCCCGCTTCACATCTGAAGATTTTCAGGACCTTCCGATTTTGTATGAAGTGCAGAGCTTATTTCTTGCCAACCTGAACAATGAAGCACCGGATACACCGTCCGCCCGGATGGGGCAACTTCTATTGTCAGCCATCCTTTTTGGTGGCCTCGTTCAAAAGCGGTGGTTAACTCCTTGCATTGAAGCATTGTCCTCACCACATTGCCAGGGATCAAAACTGTGGCTTGATATGATCTTCACGTCAGAGCATGTAGATCGTGAAAAAAAGGCTTCTCGGAAAAAGTTCGCAAAGAACCGCAATCCCAAAATAAAGCCAACTTGGGAGATTCACAGGCGCTGGTTTGCTGATCCGCTTACGCAAATACTTATCATACGCTGGTTCGAGCGTTTTCCGGACGACAGGAATCCGGTCCATCGTCCTTCGCCATTGCTAGCGATACGGCATTATCTTGAGCGGATACTACCTCAGCCCGCTCGCATAGATGACGAAATGATAACAGGTCTGCTAGCCGTTGCGGCTACCCGCCTAGGAATCACAGTTTCTCCTTTTCTCACTGCTTTCGCAGAAGGGAGAGTCAAGTCGGTTTCACTCCCGGCTGCGGTTTGGGAAAGGATCCTCACAGGCAAAAGGGTTATTGGTACCGACCCGCCCGAACCAACTGACGACTCACAGCCATTGGACGAAATGCTTTCTCTGCAGTCACCTAATGAGGTTGCCTCGCCGACAGTCCAGGATCAACTGCTGCGGAAACTCCTGGGTGAAATCCTCCCTAAGAAGCCCAACAAAAAACTCATACCCTCCGAAGTGCGTACTGAGCTGGAGACCTTCTTTAAAGAGAATCATAATCGAATGTGCTCTACGCTTGCATGCCTTATTCACTGGGGTATAAATCTGCTTACCCATTACAACCGCCAAGAACTCCCACGGAGCCGGAAAAAACTCGCGCTTCGCGTCACTTCGGTGCGGACCTACCTTGAGACCATTGGTAAAAAATTTATTTCCGTTGTTAGATGCAGTGATCTCCTCACGCTTGAGAGCGATGAACTGCACGATATATATAGTGAAATTGTTGAAAGGTGCCCTACCGAAAAGTCGAAGCATAATGTAGGATGCCGGCTTGCTGCATTTCATGAATTTCTAGTGATAAGGTGCGGTGTACAACCAGTTGATTTCAGCGACATTACGGTAACGGCCGGCCCGGCCGAACTAGGTGTCGATGCCAACCTGATCACGCTAATCGAATTCGACCGTGTGAAGAAAGGTTTAGTTCCAAAACTTGACAAGGCTTCCAGGGTTCAGAAGATGCAGTTTCTCATCGCTATTCTCGGTTTCCGGTGCGGTCTGCGGCGTAGTGAAGCCCGCAAGCTTCGACTTCGAGATTTCCAAGGCTACACCGAACCGGAGCTCCTAATACGAAATAACCGGTACGGCTATGTCAAATCCAACGAATCGATCCGCCGAGTACCATTAGCCAGCCTACTGGAACCTGATGAGCTCGCACTTCTCAGAGATTGGCGCAGATACCGCTACCTCGAAGATAATGGCGACATCGATAATTCTTTATTGTTTTGTGAGGAATCAGAACCAACAACTCTCGTGAACGAGAAGGACGTGTTTTCCCCAATCGAACAGGTTTTACGTGAGGTGACCGGAGATCCTTCGCTACGATTCCATCATTTGCGCCACTCCTTTGCATCATGGCTGACACTTCGCTTGCTCAGGGATTTTGGCCTGAACGAACGGAAACTGCATAGTTTTCTTGACCACCACCTGTTCTCGGCGCAATCCTGCCATGATCTCCGGGCCTCGCTCCTGGGGAACCACCGGCTTGGGCGCCAGGGGCTCTATGCTGTTGCACAACTCTGCGGCCATAGCACACCGGCAGTAACACTCCTCCACTACCTGCACTTGTGTGACTGGCTGCTCTGCCAAGAACTCAGCATTGAGTGCAACCAACCATCACTAGAGGTTGAAACCATTAGGTTTCTAACTGGGCTTCAGCAACATGAGGTCTACTATGCAGGGAAAACAAGTGGCGCAAAAGCCTGGTACTTGTCCACGGTTCTCGACCGAGTGCCAGTACCGCCACAACTTATCCAAGACACTATTTCCCTGCCCGCCTACTCATCGCCCCTTCCAGAAAAGACCGACATAAAGAGAAATGCAATACCCCACTGGAGGCGAGTCGAAATGGTTATTCGTGAACGCCAAATCGCCAAGCTAGCATTTTCTGAGCTTGCAGCACGCAACGGATTCAGTGAGTCCCAAGTTATAACTTGGTGCTCAACGGCATCTGCAATAAAGGAAATGAAGACTATTCATGGAGGACTGCGCCACGTTAATGGCGTTTCGGCGAAGAATAACCCCCCTTTCCCTCTTCCTCTTCGGCTTGATGCGGACAAAAAAATGGCTGAGAATGTGATTGCTTCCTATGAGAAATGCGGAGGTGCTCAACGAAAAATATTGGCAACAGGAGTAAGCCATTTCATTGAAAATTATTGTGCCTCGGAAGGCGGAATTGCGTTTCCCCGCCACCACCACGCCAGGAAGTTTATCCGATTCCTGGCTATTCTAGGCATCCCCCAACAGCAGATCCGTGTGAATTTTACTATGCCCAGAAAAACCAATATGTCCTCAGATTCCCAACGGGTGTTATTGGCTCACCAGCTCGGGATCTCAGAAAATACAATTGAAATTAAAAAACTTCACGCTACTGAATACTCAGTGAGAGGAGAACTTACCGTACAGATACTGAATCCACCGGTTCGAAAAGAATCTCCTGGTCGCATCCAGCGGTGTATCTTAACAAATATTTTTGATCTCGCATCGCCATTAGTGTCGCTGAATTTACCAAGAGAAATTAAATACCCTGTAAAATCAAGCAATGGTTTTAGGGTCGCAATGTACATGTTGGCAATCGTGCACAGTTTGCCTCAATCAACAACAGCTTCATAGCTGTGTACTTGGCTGCTTAAACCTACTCCGCTTGATAGCTTAAAGCTGGCGACGTGAAAGAAATCCTCGAACGGTTGTTCGGATATCAGGGCCCTGTGTCTAGATAAAATAGCTCCAACATTGACTAGGCTGCCCTTTAGGGACAGCGGAAGGGATAAGGAATGGAACCAGCAATATTCATAATCGAGGGTGGGCGTGCTCTGGAAATGGTCAAGGAACACATCGCAGACAGATCTCGAGTAAGGAGAGTGGTCCTCACCCTGATCAAAGAACTTGGAGTCGAAGAAGCCTCAATAAATAGGTTCAATGGTGTTCTTTGCGGAGTCGTGTTTAAGGGCGAGGTACACCCTGAGTTTTGCAGGCCAAGAGGTCGTCACGGTGTTAGTTCCCCCAGAAAAGGAACTTCCTGGAATAAGCAGTTTAAGGGCCAGCATGGCTACAAGGAAGTGGCTGGTTGGATCGCAGGGGAATTTAGCATACCAACCGTCATCAGCTACAGGGGTAAAGACAGCGACGGTAGTCGCCTCACCGGAAGCGAAATTGACGTGTGCGGGTTCTTGTTCCTCGGTGAAGATGGCCCCTATGCAATGTGGACGCCCAATGTTCCTGCTGAAGTTGCCGCCGCGGAAGCGGAGGGCTGCGAGGTGGAAGGACCTGCCAAGTCTTTTAAACTTGAGTTCAATGGGTGTAGGCGAATCAAAAAAGAAAATTGGCAAATTCTTGCGCAACGTCACCAACTGACGCGGGGGGCCATCACCAGCAGCCTGATCCCCGGAGGTCCCTCAGTTCCCCTCTGACATCGGACCCAAGGGAAACACCAAAAGACATAGGGGAATTTGGTATACCAAATTTCCCTATGAAGACCACGAAAAGGATGAGCCTACAAAAGTTCAAGGATTATCGTTATCCTCCCCTGCAATTTCTCCACTTCTGCCCTAAATGACCGTCTATCAGCCTCGCTGAGGGTGGCTGCATCAATCCGCTCCAGGGTTTTCAAAAACTTGCTAACCAATTTTGTGGCGGGTGTCCCTTCAGAGTGGCTAAACCGTTTTGAGGCTTTCTTCAAATCCGGGCGAGTTACGGTCCCGTTTCCGTACTGCTCAAATGCAGCAATCATTTCTGATTCGGTTCCCAACCTGGAGATCAATACGAGGACATCCCGCGGCACCGATGCCGCTGTTCTACATTTTTCGAGCACCTGGGACGGCAGCTTGGTGACAGACAATATTTCGCACAAAGTGGGTTCAGACTTACCTGTCAACTTGCTCAGGTCTGCCAGTTTCCAAACCCGCAGTTCCTTTAGGGAAGCCAGCGACTCCGCTTCCTCAACCAAGGAAAGGTCCTTTCGCATCAGATTCTCAACGAGCGATATTTCCTTGGGATCTCCGTCAAGGATGCGAACGGGCACTGATTTAAGGTCGGCCAACCGTGCAGCCCGGAGACGGCGCTCCCCTGCCAGGAGAGTGAGGTGGCCGGCATCATCAACGGAACAGAGAATTGGCTCCACCACACCGAATCTTTTTATGGATTCTGCAAGCGCCACAATTCCCTCTTCATCGAAAAATTTTCGAGGTTGGCCGCTCAGTGAGTTTATTTCACTGCATGCAACATTATAGAGTTTCCCAAGCGCATATTTCACTTTCACTCTCGCCGGCGGAATCGGGGCCTTGGCTTGCACGGCTACTACAGCATCAAACCCCTCGAAAAGTGCCTGCTGTCCTTCTTTTAAATCAGCCATTTGTTTCTCCTCCCAGGCTTACAGGCCCGTCGCAAAGGTTCTTGTCATTAATGTCGGTCGCGAAAAAAAGAGACTTCGAACTTTTCTCCTCCTTGTAAAGTGCAGGAGATTCCGAGGCAGACACAGCTCGGCCCAGGACTAAGCGGTCTGTTTTCCGACAAGGGGGCCAGGAAGCATGGGGAAAGGTCGAGGTATCAGGCACGTGGCAACGGTACAGCCACAACGGAAGAAGAAAAAAATGGGCCATAACCCAAGCGGGAGATGGCCTTTTTTTAGGTTGGTCTCATTTAGAACACACGTACCCTTGGCATCGCAACCTCGTCAATTCTGGCGATGGTCGACCAAAACTGGCTGCGAAAAGCGAAGGCCGTGTTCCAAAAGACGCGATGGGGTTCCCGCCATCACAGCCACTGTGAGTTTCGGCGGGAAATCGTTTGGCCCTTCCTCCATGAAGGGAGATGGCTTCGGCCGGCAATAGTGTTGCTTCGGGCTCAAGCCATCATGGCTGCTTGAGAGGAAGGGCTAAACGCCAGGCATGTTATGCCTCAACGATGATCCACCCACCGTCATCGGCTGTACAGGTGGATTGAAAAGGGTGCCGGAGGTTTACTGCCGTTATTCCGGTCAACCGTTGGGTCACCGTCCGGTAAGCATGGCAGGGCTATCCGGACTGAATGTGCGTTTTGGTAACCTACTGGCTACCTTCTCTTTGGTTTTGGGCCTGTTTACCCCACCCTGTCGGGCGGTATCAACTATGTACTCTTCTTATCGGCAATATCTCCAGGAACTTGAGAAAAAAATTCGACCGCAGCGGTTGCTCTTGATATCATTCTTTTAAACCTTTACACTAAGTGCCTTAGCTAACCAAGATGCTGCGACTTGTATGGCCCGGTTTATATAGTACCCCGATGTCCATATGCCAACTGCAAGTATTACGCAACCTGTGATAAATCCGAAGTCAGTCATCTCTGGTTTCTCCTTTTGCTTCTGTTTATGTAGAACGATAGCTACGGCCAGGCGACAGTGCAACTAGGAATCTCTTCAAAGCTTTGAGAAAATGGCTCAGGTCGCCAAAATCGCGTATCTTCCTTCAGTCTTGAAAACCGCTGCCAGCCGGGGCTATCCTTAAAAGCCAGATGTTCAGCATTGCTCCCTGCGCTGAGGCGGTCGGCCAAGTTGACGGCCTCAGCTACAGCAAAAAGAGGTTTGGCTCGAAAACTGCCGGTGTGGTTCCATGTCAAGCAGTACCGAAGTGCTATGCCGCCGTCGGGCCATTCCAGGTCCAGCTGGCTTAGAAATGGTGCCAGCAATTCCAATGTCACGGCATCGTGGTGGACGACGGACCCCGCCTTGGTACGGCGTCCCAATACGCTGAACACTCTGATCTTCCCAATATCGTGAAAAAGGGCTGCGACTATTCCCAGCTCCTGCATATGCACATCGTGCATGGACAAATTCCGGACAATCCGCATGCATTCAAGGCTATGCTCCAGCAACCCTCCCGGGTAGCTGTGATGGTGATTCATGCTTGCCCTAACGTTGATGAAAGGCAGAGCAATCTCATCAGAACCCAGTGTCCGGTAGACAAATTTTCTGAGTGGATCGCAGGTAAGCTCTTCGAGTGAGTCGTGCAAGGTCCGGAGAGCTCCAGCGATCTCGCACTGTCTCCCCGATAATTGCCGCACCGGGTTATCCGGTGCATCCCGCACAGAGTGTCCTTCCAGAAGATCGGCGCGCCACTCGTTCTCCAAGAAACGAAGCCGCCCCTTTACCCAGACTCTCTCAAGATGGGCGAACTTCTCAGGCCCTTGGTATCTGTCCAACCAAGCATAGGCTTTCAACTCTCCTGTCATATCTGCCAAGGTCAGTACCAAATAAGGATTACCATTTGTAGCAATGCAGCGCCGTGGGCTAAACACCCGATAGGTTCCACTAAATTCGGTTCCAGTGCTCCTAGACAGGGACTCAATCATCATGGTGCACCTCCCGCCGTTTCGAATACCCTACTGTTAGTGACCAGCGTCTCAAATGCAGAACCATCACGTCGGGTCAGATTCGGCACAAATCTGGAGTAGACTGTGAAAAGCATCCTTGTCGTTGTGTGCCCCATCTGCCTGGCGATCCATTCAGGATTTTCCCCTGCAGCAAGCCAGAGTGTGGCTGTTGTGTGCCGGGTTTGATACGGGCGGCGTGGCCGCAGATCGAGGAGTTCCAATGTTGGGTACCAAACCCGGTTCGATACATTGCTATACTGCAACGGGGATCCCTCTTTCGTACAGAAGACGAAGTCACTCAGGTGCTTGGTAGCTGCATACTGGCTCTGTAATGCCGAGTACACACTATCTGACATGTCGATGGACCGAGTAGACTCAGGAGTCTTCGTCGTCTCAACGGTCCCCTTGACCAAGGTTTCCCGGATGAATATTTCTCTACGCTCGAAATTCACGTATTTCCACTTGAGCCCGTCAATCTCACTTGTCCGCATTCCGGTCATAAAGCGTACGATGTAATAGTTCAGGTAATCTGAACGGACATTAGCAATAAACCGCTTAACCTCTTCCAATGAAAAGGGGTCTACTTCGGTTCTGGGTACTCGGAGCTGTTTAATTCCAGTAAAAGGTGTGGTAAAGTTGTTCCTGTCAGCCGCGTCAGCAAGTATCATACGCAATGGCGTCATGATGTGATTGATCCTGTCAGGTGTGAGTCCGATCTTGTCTCCGTGCTGGACTTTGGCGAGCGAGGCACGAAACTTGAGAATCTCCCCTTTGTTGATGCGGCTGACTTCCATTTCACCAAACTTGGGGACCAAGTACTTCTCAATAACCAAGGTCACCATGTCTTCGTACGACCGCTTCCATCTTACAACGTTCTCTTCGAGCCACTCCTCGGCAAAATCCTTGAGCAAAGGTGTACTCAATACATTGCCCCCCTCCCCTGTTTCCCCGAGTGCGAGCCTTGCCTGTTCAACAGCAAGCTTTTTCACGACCAACGACGATGGGAAATAGCGTGCATACTCGAACTGGTCGAGAAGAATTTCGGCATCAATCTTCTTGATCAGCTTTTCCATGGTACGTCGGTTTTCCGCCGAATCCTTAAGTGTCGTCAACTCCCGACAGCGCATTCCCTTGAATATGAAGTCAAAGAAAAGCATTCCTGTATCCTTCCGCGCCCTGATGCTACCCATGACAGACACCTCCGCTAGCAAGAGGAATGGAGACGGTCTGCCTGGCCGGAACATTCATCATGTCCCGCTCGATGCTGTCCCAGATGAAGAGAATTTTCCGTCGACCGAAAGGGCGGAAGTAGTGAACGCCCTCGAGAAGCACGGAATCCAGCATAAACTGCCGGATGTACCGTTCGTTGTAGTGGATGCGAATTGCGAGTTCTTCAGTGGTGATGAATTTTGATCCCATTCGTTGTTACCCCCTCGATGATTTTATAACATACTACCATGCAATAATTTGCACGTCAAGCAATATATTGCATTTTAATGCATGGCTAGCAATTTTTTACCCCAAACGCAATAAATCTGCTAATATGCAACAACATTTCGTGGGAGGGGATTACGGATGATTCGTTTCAAATTAAGGGAAACTCTTGCGGATAGGGAATTCAAGGAAGGGCGAAGAACAAATCTTGATGAGATATCTGCGGCCACAGGTATCAATAAAAGCACCCTTTCAAGGATATCATCTGTACGGGGCTACAACACTACCACCGACAATATCGACAAACTTTGTCGATTCTTCGACTGCCCAGTTGAGCGCCTCATGGAGTATGTGCCGGACGAGCAAGTGGAAAGGATGAAGGAATAATTATTCGGGATGCCCCAGATTAGGCTCATCGCATAAACCTGCAGAACGGTTCTTACAATTGGGAGAGGAAGGAAGGTCCCAGGGATCGCCTTCACGTGGCTGGAACAATACATCGCAGTAAGGAAGTTAAGATGACGCTTATTCCAGAACAACTCAAACACCCGTGGCGGCTTGTCCCATTTTGCATATTTTCTTTAGCGCTCGGCATGCTTCTCTGGTTTTTTATTCTGCTCCCGGGATTGTACCCTGACATACATGAACGCATGCTGGAGCATCACTTCACCATCGCAGTCGGCATGATCGGGACAGCATGCATAGCATTACCGATAATTCTTCTCAGATGGTGCATCAAAAACGAACAGAGCGATTGCTGCTGATGAACAAACTCGTTCCGCTCAACCGCCTGACACGGATATGTGGGTTTCCCCATATTCGAGTTGGCTGGTTCGTATGCCCTTGATGACGAAATCACAACTGACGTCATATTCTGACTGAGCCGTGACTTCACTCAGGTAGCGCCTAACCGGGTCGATACTTCATTGTTCGTAACAGTCATTCATTCCTTCGAGTTGAGTCATTTTAGACATTTTGACCACCCAAGTGTTACGTCCTTCCCTTAACCTTGGCGCTTTCCCGTGCTCTTTGAACTGCTTCAATTATTGATTTTGCAGTTTTAGTCCATTTAAATGGTTTAGATAATGACACGTTATGTACTTTTATGAAGCGTTGGATCTCATCTTTTAGCTCTTTGACACTGCTAAATGTGCCGCGATAAAGAGCGCGACGCTCTAGCTGAGCAAACCATCCTTCTACTGCATTCAGCCAGGAAGCACTTGTAGGAGTGAAATGAAGAATGATTCGCGGGTGCTTTGCGAGCCACTTCTTAACATCCTCAGTTTTGTGGGTGCTACTGTTATCGAGGATCACGTGCAGGTCGAGGTCCTTTGGCGTTGATCGCTCGACCTGGCGCATGAACTCGAGAAACTCTTTTGCGCGGTGCCGTTCAGTCACCCGGCCAATTACCTCACCTGTGAGAATGTTGAAGGCAGCATAGAGGCTTGTGGTGCCGTTACGCACATAATCATGGGTCCTCCGCTCTGGCAGACCTGGTTTCAGTGGCAGCATTGGCTGGGTGCGGTCAAGAGCTTGAATCT